>Ga0099364_10002450_pt1 | contig 29575 bp, 43 predicted proteins | sample TergutTh196P3_FD_73070 | JGI IMG/M metagenome (GOLD analysis project Ga0099364, IMG submission 73070) | Microcerotermes parvus P3 segment gut microbial communities from Pointe-Noire, Republic of the Congo - Th196 P3 | ecosystem: Host-associated > Arthropoda: Insects > Digestive system > Gut ...
ATCAAAAACGATAATATTATAATTATATTTATTGATTTTAATCATTTAAATTCTATTCATTAATTGAAATATTTAACTCTATAGAGAGGTTATTCCTGCATTTTTGCTTTCCAACCCTCAGTTCGCCAATACTCTCACAACGTACCCATAACAGATCGTCGTTGTTGTTATTTTTATCGTTTGCCAATCCTATTAAATCCTCGTCAAAATTTACTGATGCAACCCAATATTCATGCCCTTTGTATGTTGTATACATGTTTGACGTAAATCCTTGTTTAGCGAATTGTTCTCTTTTCATCCTGTTATTTTTGTCCTAAATGTCGCATTTTTGCTGTGTTGGTCAGAAAAAATACGGGGTTTATAAAATTTTGTTTGGTCAATATGTCGCATTTTCATATTTATGCTGATTTTGATGGCGACTAAATGGAGGGGGTGGTAAATAATATACTTTCTCATTCCCCCATATCCTGCAATCACATATCGGATAACCGATTTTGCGCAAGTCGGATATGCAGCGGTGCGGGTTTGAGGCTCCGAACTCTGTGCGTATTTCGCTTGCCATCGTGCTGCCTGTCTCAACCAATAGTGATAATACTTTGAAATTTAATGTCTCCATAATCTTGCCTGTTAAAATGGTGGGGGTTCATCCGTTGGTGTCAAGTCAAATAAATCCTGTTCTTCCGGTTCGTTTTTGACGAGATGATTCGTATTGTCCCATTGCAGGCAGACGTATTCTCCTCCCTGCAATACCGCATCGCTAAATCTGCCATTGTTGATATTATATCTGAAATATGCCCTTCCTGCTTTCCCAAGATGTCTGAATTTAACCTTTTGAACGTTAACTTCGACTATATCCAGATTGGTATCCCTGTAAACCGAAATTCCAAAATCCGATTTATTGTAAAAGTTGGCACTTCCGTTGATGTCATAAAGCGTAGGTCGTTCAACATTGCCTTTAGCGTCACGTTTCATTTTGGTGGGATGAGCAACCAATATGGTCATAATATTATGTTTCTGATGGAATGCACAAATATCGTCCAATGCCTTTGAAATATAATTCGTTTCGTTCATTCCCGGCGACTGGTTATGCTCAAGTCTGTTCCATGGGTCTATAACCAAACAATTTATTCCTTTTTTCTTGACGAGGTACGCAGCCTTGTTAAAAATATTATCCAGTGAAAAATTGTCGCGGGGATAAATAAAAAAGAAATTTTCATCCATAAACTGCTTTGCATGTTTGTACTCACTTGGTTTCAAAAACTCCTTATGAAACTTCCTGCCGGTGATTTTTGAGATTAAAGAAGAAGCATGAATCTGCAATGGATAGTTTTCAGGTGAGAAGTATGCAAACTTCCAACCGTAACGCTTATTCAAACATTCTGCAATATAATCCACAAAAACGGATTTTCCATGAGAAGGCACACCCGTAACGGTTAACAGTCTTCCTGTTTCAAAAGAGATTAAGTCGTCAAATATATCATGCCCTATTGATAAACCCCTCTGTAATCCGTTTTCATAGAGAAAATCCAGTTCTGCTTCAAAGTCTGATACCCTGAATATGCCTTCGACCTTAATTTCAACGGCTTTTTCAATCGTGTTAAGCAGTGAATGTTTTCCGTACCTGACAAGATGTTCGTTTGCGTCCTTGCACCCCTCACCATACGTAACAATCCTGCACCTTTCAGCGCCAAGTCTTCGGACTAATTCGTTGCGAAGGATTATACCGCATTTGTCGTTATCGGAAGCAATGTAAATCGTTTCCTTGTTTTCAAAATGACTTTCAATGTATTCATCCAAAAATTCGAGTTTGTTTGATGATGAAGCGCCATTTGGGACACTGACGGCATATTTATAGCCTGCTTCAATATAACTCAATGCGTCAAATTCTCCTTCTGTGATCAGGGCTTCCGTCGATTCTTTTATGGCGTCGATGTTGTAGAGTACCAACTCTGCACCGGATACCATTTTAAAGAACTTGTTTCCGGTTCGGTACTTCATGTTCACAAGTTCGCCATTCAGGAAATATGGAAATTGTATGGTATTCATCTTTTTGCCTTCAGCCTGCGGCATCGCTTCAAAACCCTCGCATATTTTCATGTCTGCAAGTGTCTTTTGACTGATACCCCTGCCCTCGAAATACTTTACTGCCTTTTCAGATAGCGTTGTGTTGTTTCTCCATGCCGGTTTTTTGTACACCTTATGTTGGGCGGCTTGAATCCCATTTGTCCAACTTCTCCAATCATCGTCTTTCGCGTAACCTGAAAAATCACAGCCGGTATAGTGGCATTTGAATGAGCCATCATCGTAATTAATAGACAAACTTTTGTCTGTCTTGTTTTTACGCAAATTGCTGCATTTTGGACACTTTACTTTCATGTGTCCGCTTGTGCGGTTTGGTGCGTCTATTCCGTATTTCGCAAAATTTACGTATCCCATTGTTTCACAAAATCCATGTTCATCAATATTCAACCCACTCTTTATTAACCATGCTGTAAGTAGCACGATTATTCGGTCTTGGGTTCGCATTATCCGGTATAAACGCCGGATCGCTTCTGTCACCATAACAGCGTTTCCCATTCAGCATAAACTCGTATGGCGATTTAATGGCATTGTTTATGACATCTGCTACCGTCAGACGGGTTTTGGGCACATTCAGGATGGTGTTTTTAACTATACGCCCGATGTCCTCGTCGCTGTAATTTTGCTCAATGAGTGTTTCGACCAATGCAATAAAAAACTTATCAGGAGTGTCATAAAACCTGAATTTTAATTCGCTGATTAAGGTGAAAACCTTTTCTTTTCTACTTTCCATAAATTTCTAATTATTTGCTATTTAATATTTTTTTTACCCATTCTTCCCGGGATTGGGCCGGTTTACTGATTTCTTCTGTAATTATTTCATCATTCCACGCCTTGTTATTCAGGAATGTTTCTGGATTTTTGCGATATTGTTTATTTGGCGTCTCTAACTTGTATTTCGGAATATACTCCATTATGGCAAGTCTTTCGCTTTCACGCAGTTTTTCCCATTTTTTTTGAAGTTTGCCTCTATCGCCTTTTTTCTTGTCGTATAAATCCCAAAATTCTTCAAAAGAAATCTCGGCTCTCTTTGTATCTTCGTTAGAAGATATTTCTTCTTTTTTTCTTTCTTCACTTTCCTTATCAATATCAGTATCAATATCAGTATCAATATCGGGGGTTTTTGGGGGTTTTAAAACCCCGTTCGGGGTTTTTGGGGGTTTCTGGGGGTTTTTGGGGGTTTCTTCCTTACGAGGTCTACCACCAGATATTCCGTATCTTGCGCCTTTACTCCCGTTTTCTCTGTTTTTGGCACATGTATTAATATATGCTTGCGCATCCCTATCAATATCCTGTTTTATAAAATTGAACGCAATATTTGCATTAGTTTTAAGCACTGGAATATTTCCAGAACAAGCATAACCAACAATGCTCTCTAAAATCTCCAATCTTAAATCCGAAGGCAAATCCCTAATCGCATCCATCCATTTTTGATAAAACAAGAATCTGTCTTTTGCCATAGATTAATCCTTTTCCGTTACTGATAATTCAATAGGCAATTTTTTATCCGAATCACATTACCTCAATTAAACAACTCAACTCGTCTCTCAATGCGATAGCATCATCCTTATTGAGTGTAATCAGTGTTTGATGTTCAACATCACACTCTTGCATTGACAATGAAATATCGTTTTCTGAGTTTAAGTACACTTCCAAAATCATTTCATCATTTAAGATATTTAGCACTTTGTAATTCATGTTTTTTACTTTTTGATTTTCTTGAATTACCGGGAGTAATTCGAATATTACTCCCGGCGTTATCATTCACTTTTTCACCGTCTATTTGCTCGGTCAGTTTTTGTAGATATGCAATCAATTCAATCGCGTCGTTTTTGGTTAGTTTTATGTTCACCCAAATCTGGTCGTCAAATTCATGCCCAGACCATACAGAAATCATTTCACCGTCAATCCCGACCTCAAGCACTTTTTCGTCATGCGAAATTTTTAACCATGTTGCCATAATTCATCCGTTTGTGATTTTGAGTTTTAACACTGTCCTGTGGAAGGCTATCAACTGCCGATTTTTTTTCGTCTGTCTTCAAGTCTGTTTCTTCATAGCAGATAAAACCTCTCTGTACTTCATTGTCGCGAACACTGTACATGCAATAAATATCAATAGCATTTTCAATAGCAGCGATTTTATCATAGAACACATCTCTATATACTTCATCTGCATAACATGAGCAATACAATTGAGTAAGTGCGTGCATAATACCGTTGCTCAATTCGTCCGTTTTGTTTATGCAATCCAGAAAAAGCCCTGTTTGCTTGCTGATTACTACCGGTTGTTTTTTAGATTCTTCCATAGCGCTTAAATTTCCGTTTTATAGATTTGATCTATCTGATAGTGTACGCTCTCCATAAACAACCCGTCGACGGCATCCTTCAGTGCATTATATGGTTGTATGAATTTTGCCCAATAAATCTTATTCCCGTTATCCTCTCCGTGCATCGCACAAAGCGATACCAAAACACTTGTATCTACATCGCGGAGTTTCAATACACAGTCAAGAAACTTTTTGCTCTGTGCGCTGATAGTAGCCTGCTGTGATTCTGATGTTTTCATAGCCGGTTACATTATTTCTTCCAGGTCTTCCGCTGTTTCATCGAAATACAAATTCAGGGCATGTATTAAGTCGTTGTGGCGAGACAGTATTAACATAGTCCTATAAATATACCCATAATCTCGTATCACCTCTTTCACTCCGCTTTTGTGGTTATCTACGTAGCTTCTGTATGCCCAATTCATCCTGTCCATAATATCCTCGATTCGAAGATCTACAATTGTCGTCAATCCTTCGAATATATCACTTAACTCAACGAACTTATGATGCAATGATTCGGCATCCCCATCATGGATAGCCACCAACTGATTTAAATAATTTTCCCTTTCAAGGGACAGTTCGCCGCGGCGTACGTTAGTGCTTTTAACGCCAATACTTTTTTCTTTCGTTTCCATACTTTTATGTTTTAATAAGTTAATAAATAGATGTTTAAAATATAGTGTGTTAAATTACTGTTTGTTAATATTTTGATTATAAAATTCCCTGTCAAGTATTTTTTGAACTGCTTCCCGGTCTATCTGCTCATCAATCAATGCCGAATTTTTTTTAATCAAGTCGTCTGCAATCCAGAAAGCATCATTTGTCCGACCTTTGTTGATCAGTTTCATTATCTCGAACAGTCTGCTTACGTTTTCGCATAAATCACCCATCGTTACAACAAGAGGAATATCTCTCAATCTGATTTTGGGAGGTTCTTTTCGAATGTTCATCTTTACTGTTTTCATGGTTTTTATGATCGTTGGAAGTGAATTTTTGATAATTGTTCTCTGCCTGATGCAATCCCTAACGTTTTCGACAAAAACATAATTCTCCTTTGAGAGGTAAGTACCGTCAACACCAAAAGTGGCGGATGGTTGTCTCTCGGTATGGATTTTTCATACAGTTTGAAGTATCCGCGGTCAATGTACTCCTGTTTCGGTTCGTTTTTGTTTTTGAAAAATATGCCTTTCTCGCGAAGAACTTTAAACAGCGTGTTTCTTCCGTATGGAAGTTTAAGCACTTTTGCCGTTTGCCCAATATCCAGATATTCATTTGCCGGTTCGATGACAGTATCAAAAAAATTTGCCTTCGGAAGCATGGAGGCGTTCTTTTGTTCAAGATCATTACTTTTCCGCTCTGCTATTTCACGCCTGTTGCGTTCTTCTTTCAGGCTATTAAGCAACTTAATGCCAAAATCAGGGTCGGCAATAATAGCGTCGAGTGTGGCTGGCGTGGCGGTTATCCCTTTGGTAAGGAGTTCCTCAATCTTTTCATCTACCCAAATAGCAAATTTTGTTGAAAGTTTTTGACAAACTCGTAAGGCAACCTTTTGATGCGCCCATGTGCCTTGTTCATTTGGATTGCCACCTTTTATAACTCGCAATAAATCAGCCGATATATAATTTCTTATTTCGGTCAATTCTTGTACATATTCACTAATTTCCTGTGAATTGACTATTTGAGACAAATTCTTTTCAGGAAATGCCTTTGCAATCTCTGTGAGATTGACATAAACATCGCCATGCTCATTTTTCATGGTAATGTTCGAACCGTTGTAATTGAAAATTTGAATACTTGTGTTCATGATTTTTCTGATAAAATTGTTAGACATGGATTGCTTGTTTGCAACTGAATTGTTGCTGCAAATACGCCCGTTTCGTGGGTTGACGTGTTGCGGCTGTTATTATGCTTCGCAGCGGCTACAATTTTCGTTGTCTCTGGTTTCATTGGACGAAAAATAAAATATGTAAAATAAAGAAGGCTATCGCTTCCCGTCCTACCAGAGACAATTACTGACTTTGAAGTGCAGCAATCCAAAGGGATTCGATAGCCTATATTCTCGGCGCTGACCGCCGGACAAGTAGCAAAAAAAACAGCCACACTTATCAATGTCAAAAAAACTGTCTCTGGTAAAGACGTTGCAAATTTACAAATTGTTTTTGAAGTACCAAACATTTTCGTTATTTTTTTTGATTTATGCCGTAAAACATGTTTAAATCCCTATATGATTGAATAAATTAAGTTCTTCCTGAATTTCCCCTCGTTCGGCTTCTTTCAACTTCTTTCCAATGTTTACCTCAATCCCGTGTATACTACACAATTCTATATAATCAGGGTTTTGTGAAAGTAGAGATACAAGTTCGTTGCGTCTTTTAACAGCATCGGCTTTTTCACGGATAATTTTACGTCGGAGGAAATAGTTAAAAAGAACATGATAACATTCTATTTTACATTCTTTAAAAGCCTTACTTTCGCTGCGTATAGAGAAAATCCATATGTAGAAAATTTCTTCTGGTAAACAAACATACTTTCGAAGTTGATCGTCGCCAGGCGCAATGGCTGAATGTTTTTTTACTTTTTGCCTAAAATATTCATCGTCATTAATACGCTTTCTTTGATTCTCATAATCTACATTGAGTGCCTCACATATAGGCTTTACGGCTATCCAATAAGTTTCGCCAACTGTCAGGTAAACTATCTTTTTACATTTAAACTCTAAATATTTCACGATGCAACTCATAACATTCTTATTTTTAATTGATTACTAATTTCAAAACACGGTGCAGATATTTTGAATATGCCTACTTTTCATCGTTTTTTTCAAAAATCTGTCATAAAAAAATTTATCCTTATGGAGGCGGGGTAACTTTATTTTTTCTATCTTTGCCGCCGTCACTAAAAAAATTACCGTCATGCAAACTGCAACCGTAACACCCATCGCCATGCCGCGTACCAAAAAGCGTGTCAAATCCCCTGCCAAACATTTATTCACCCGCGACGAAGCCAAAGAACTGTTAGGCGAGTATGCCTTCTCTTTGATTGATGAAGCCAAACAGTCAGGCAAAGACCTTGATGAAGTCTTAGACCGCCTGGATGCTGAAAACGTCGATACGGAAACCTTCGAAGACGCCGTACTTGTACGGATGATGGAAGAAGCGCAAAAGGGCGAATATATCAGCGAAGAAGAGTTTTTGAAATTTTTGAGGCAATGAAACTCAACATCGAGAAGTCGATTTATCGCGACCTCAATAAGATTTCCAACCCAAAACTCAATGCTCAAGTAGACAGGGCTATCCTGGCTGTAAAGGCTGCTGTTACGCTTAAAGATATTCCCCGTTTGAAAAAACTCAAAGGGTACAGGATTCACTACCGTATAAGGGTAGGCGATTACCGTATCGGCATAGCCATTGAAGGCGACACGGTGACATTCCTCAGATGTTTGCCCCGCAAGGACTTTTACAGAGTTTTTCCTTAAATTCCCCATTTGCTATCCATTTTTTTTAATTTATTTTCATACCTTTGCCGCCGTCACTAAAAAATTACCGCTATGCAAACTGCAACTACAACAATCCAAAACATGCCGCGAATAACGAAACGTGCCGAAACGCCCATTACAAAGCCTGTAAGCCGCGCCGAAGCAAGAAGGCTGGGAGATGAACATGCCATTTCATTGATAGAAGAGGCGGTTAAAGCCGAAAGCGTAAGCCTTGACGAGGTTTTTAAAGTCCTGAGAGGATGAAGACAGACCCCAAAAAGCCGTTTTTGGACGACCTTGAAAAGATAACCAACAAAAAGGTCAGGTCTGAAATCAATCAGGCGGTTTTGGCGGTTCAGGAAGCACAGACAGTGCGTAATATTCCCCAATTGCGCAAATTGAAAGGCTACAAGGCAGGTATTTATTACCGGATTAGAGTTAGACGTTACCGTATAGGAATTACTATTGTTGGCGACCTGGTAACTCTTGCCAAATGCTTGCCCAAAAAGGACTTTTACAAACATTTCCCTTAAACTTTCTAACCTGACTTCCATTCTGCTACACTTTTATTTCGGGTATTTGAACCCGCCAATGTTTTTTAATCCAAGAATCACACTCTCGCGGGTCGTACAAGAAATATGCTCCACTTGAATAATGGGGCATCCCTTTGGCTCTCATTTGTTTTACCAATTTTTCGCCAATTCCAAAAAGTTGGTAAAATTCATCATCTCCGGTAAGCATCAAGGCTTTGCCGAGGTCGCGCGTACGTTTATTCTTTTGTATTGCCGCCTGTGTTTCCATATCAATCTGTTTCATCCTCGGTTTGACTTGGCGGGGTGAACTCTCGCCCATCGAACAGAGTTCTTCCTGTCCGGACAAAACAGTCATATTCTGCGGCAAAGCCAACAATATCAACATTATTGCTGTTACTTAGCATGGCTGCTAATGTGAGGCAAATTCTTCTCAATTCAATTCGTTCTTTTTCGCTCATAGAAATTTTACTTAAAAAGTTAATCCACCAATCCCCAGACTTCGGTTATCCCGAAATCGTTAAAAATAGCCTCAATTTTTTGATGCTCTGCAGGCGTTCCGTACGTGTCGCCATTCAGCCTTCTTTGAAAAGCCGTGCGGGTTGTTATCCCAACCGCTGCCATGATTAGATTTCGGACTCTGGATACATCACAAGTCCTAACCTGAAACCATCCTCTTTGAAATGAATAATCGTTCATAATCTTAATTTTTAAATAGTTGCAATTTATTTTTTTTATCCCAAAACTTTATTTACCTTTGTGGCGTAAAGTTTACGGGGACAAAAATACATTATTTTACTGTTATGTAAAAAATATTTTAAGAATAAAATTACTGTATTAAATGTTAAATATATTTAAAACGCTTATTGTTAGGTGTATACAAGATAAAATGATGCGCTTATGAAAAAAGGTTCTGAAATCATGAATGAGTTGCTGCAAAGAGAGGGAATAAATCCGAATCAGTTAGCGGAAAAGATTGGATTGAAAAGAACTCAACCAATTTATGATATTTTAAGTGGAAAGATAAAGAAAATATCCGAAAATTATGCAGATAAAATTTTGCTCGCATTCCCGGAATATAGAAAGGTTTGGATTTTAACAGGAGACGGAAATATGCTAAACGCTCCTCCTGATAGCCCGAAAGAAAGAAGGAGGCATTATTTGTATATGTTGTTTGACAAACTTCAAATGAATCCTCAAGAATTTTCAAAATCTATCGGTCTTGAAAGTCCAGATAAATTATATCAAGTTTTACGAGGAGAAAAACGCATGGGTGGGTATTTGGCGGATTTGATATCTACAGTTTATCCTGATATTTCTGATGAGTGGATTTTAACCGGACTCGGCGATATGATAAAAATTAATGCGGCAGATATTGCTGTGGAAATTTTAACCGGGCTTGGTGATAAAATTGCTAAGGAAATTTCAACTGGGCTTGGTGATAAAATTGCTAAGGAAATTTCAACCCAGTTTGGTGATAAAATTGATAAGGAATTAGCCCGTTTTCTTGCCGAAAAGAGACTTCCGCTTTATGATATTTCTGATTATTCTTATTGTTACAGTTTTGATGATATATTTCGATATGAAAAAGTTGTTGGCGAGTATAAATTCCCATATCTTGAAGAAGCAGATTGGATGATATTAATAAAAGATAATTCAATGGCCCCTAAGTATTCAATTGGCGACAGTATCGCCTGCCAAGTTGTATATAGACGGATTCTTCCAAATAATTCGGTTTATGTCATTGCATCACGAATACATGGTATTTTGGTAAGACGTTTAAAGAAAACCGAAAAGGATGATATTTTTTTGGCTGTTCCAGACAACAATGAGTTCGATACACTTGAAGTTTCATTTAAAGATATAGTAGGTTGTGCTGAAATTGTTGGCGTTATTAAAGATGAATTGTTTATTGAAAAAGAAACTTCGGCTTTAATATTTAAAAAAACCGATGAAACTGGCGAAATTATGTTATCAGAAATAATAAAAATCTGTCGTGATAATGGAGCAAGATATAATATTGTATTGCGTAATATCGACTACTGTTTTGATGCGATAGGTGAAAATGAAAAGTATTTGGATGCGGTAGGTGAAAATGAAATCGATTTTTTTGGAGGAAATGAAATCAAATTTGATGAAATAGAAGGAAATAAAACGAAGTACAAATTAAACAAAGAAGGACTTCAGTATGTGAATTATTTGAAAAATATAAAGAAAGGAGATGGATTGCTGTTTCCTTCTAATGTCCCCATGGACGACGATGTATATTACAGCACATTAGACCTGATCAAAGCAAGCAATGACGACATTAACAGAGTATCTCTCGCCAGGCAAGACGGACATCCGGAGTGAAAAAACGGAATGAAAATTTATTAACATATTAACACACAAAGCGTCTCCCCTCCCGCCGTATCAAGTGCAGATGAGAAACAGCCATCTTAGCCCGATGTTTAAGGAGGGAAAAAAACGGTATATGGCAGAAGAAAAACTAATTATTTGATTTTTATGAATATAACGGTTTACATATCGCTGTTCAGTTTGCTTGTTGCCGGCATTGCATTGATACGAACATTTATAATTGACGGCAAAAAAATCATCAACAGCCGTAAAGCGCTTATTCGTGCCAGGGTTTATCAACAAGACAAATCATGGACAGTAAAGATTTGGAATGAAGGACAATCCGCTGCAAAAAATATCAGGATAGAATCCGAAGATATTGAAAAAGACGAATGCATACACCTGTCTATTGAAAAAGGGCAGTTCCCGTATCCTTTATTAAATCAAGATGACTGTTTTGAACTACGAGCCACGCTGACTATAGGAAACCGAAACCCCGTTCCAAGGATTAAATTTATTTGGGACGATGAATACAAAAAAGATAACGAACGCGAACAGGTGTTATCGTTTTGATTTGTATCTAACGGTTTCTGTATATACAAGAACGGCCACAGAAATTACCAATGCGATAATTGACAGAACTAAACTGAATGTATCCATTTGAATTGCATTATTTCCCCTGAAAATATACATATATTTGGCAACAAAACGAATAATTATACCATAAATTATATATCAAAAAGAGACATGAAAGGAAAAGAGATAAGAACTTTTCCACGACCAACATCCCATCCCGCCGTATCAAGTGCAGATGAGAAACAGCCATCTCCGCAAGTCGCGTCAAAAGCATCAAAACTGTTACGCACCCCTAAAACGCCTGAAAGGTTAAAACCCGCAAAAATCAAAAGCGTTGCCGCGTCTGCTTTAGCACAAGCGCCGGACAAAAAATAGACCAACTTGAAATTTGTAATGCAAAATCGTAAAATTCAATACGACACTCCATAAAGGACGACCTCTTCAAAACCATCACTGAAGATGTTCGTAGCATCACCTTCCTGAATTTCCATTCTCGTGTAAGTAATAGACGTTAGATCGGGCTTTTCCGCAGTATACCTGCCATCCCTTGTTTCACAAATAAAGTCCATCACTTTGTTAAAATCGGCAGCATAGACAAAAAGATTGCGACCGGTCAAATCGTTGTATTTATCAATCAAAGCCTTGAGTTCTGCTTTATACTCAAGCGCTCTCCATCCTTTCGATATATACTCATTCAATATGCTTGCCATAATCATTTTTCTGCAAAACTACATCGTTTTCCTATATTGTGCAAATATTTTCCATTCATCTGCTTTTTAATTTTGAATTGCCGAAGTTCTTAATATGGCATATTCTATGGCAAATCAAAAGAGATTGAGGATTTACGAGGAAGTGGGTTTGTTCCCTGATTGCCGTTATATGTTGTAAAACATTTTTCTGTTTCGCAAAATTATTGTATCTTTGCAACATAATTAACGCTCCCCTATACTTTCCTGTATAGGTGCAAGCCGCTTTTTAGCGGCTTATTTTTATTATATTGCTATGAATAAAAGAGTTACGTTTTACATTGATGGGTTCAATTTCTATTATGGACTGAAAACTAAAAAGCAAACAGACAAGAGTTGGCAGTGTGCATATTGGATAGATGTTGTAAAATTGTTCAGTCAATTTTTAAGTCCAAATCAAATACTTGAGAAAGTAATCTATTTTACAGCCTCCCCGCTTAATCAGGGGAAAAGCAACAGACAGGGAGCATTCCTCAACGCAAACAAATTATTGAATGGCAGTAAGTTTGAAATTGTAAGAGGGAAGTATCTAAAAAAAATGGTCGAATGCCCTAATTGCAAATATGCAATTCCAAAACCTGAAGAAAAGAAAACCGACGTGAATTTGGCAATCCGAATGATAGGCGATTGTATGGAAAACAAGACTGATATTATTGTCCTTGTCAGCGGGGATAGTGATTTACTTCCTCCATTAGAATTTATTCAACGAAAATATCCTCAAAAGAAAATCAGAGTATATTTCCCGCCAACAGTTTTTAGTGTAGATTTGAAAAACAATATTAAATCCCACCGTGGCAAGGTTGTATTTCTTGATATAAACTTCAACAAATTTGTGGACAGTATCATGCCTGATATTGTTACAAAAGACGGAAAAACATACAGCATACCGGAAAAATGGAAATGCGATTAAAAAATACAAGCGTTTTTTTAATCCCAAAAACAAATGATTTTTTTTATCCCCTCCCAACGTTTCCTCCCTGTGAATGTGGCTGATAAAATGGTGAGGTTGGCATAGTGATGTGTTTGGTGAATTATGAAGGGTGTTTTGAGAAAAATATCTTTACCTTTGTTGCAAAAATATAAATATGGATTTAATAAAACTTGAAGATGTGAACAGCAAAATCATATCCATCCGAAATACAAATGTTATTTTGGATAGCGATGTGGCGGCGTTGTATGGTGTGGAAACCAAGCGCATAAATGAAGCGGTAAGAAACAATCCCGAAAAATTCCCGGAAGGCTATGTTTTTTCAGTGCAAAATACTGAAAGAAAGGAACTGGTCGAAAATTTCGACCGGTTCAGTAATCTTAAACATTCGACAAGCACAAAAGCCTTTACCAAAAAAGGCTGCTATATGTTGGCAACCATTCTGAAAAGCCCAAAAGCAACACAAACCACTATCGCCATCATTGAGGCTTTTGAAAAGATGCAGGATATGACGTCAGCGATTGTTGAACTGATGAAAGATCACGAAAACGAACAGAAACAAAAAACACTGGTGCAAAAGGGCGAGGAGCTGTTTGGTGAAATTATCGGAAACGCACTGGATACGGTCGATACCGAAACGAGTTTCGAGTTAAACCTTGCCGCTATTAAAATCAAACATACGGTGAAACGAAGTAAAAATGTAAAACGACCATAAAAAATCGGAATGAAAAGGAAGATGTAGTATGTTATTACGATTCATTGATTAAGAATCTTGTTTACCTTTTCCACATAAATATTAATGTTATGGACTTACTACCTATTCAAAACAAAATATACGAAATCAGAGGCTACAGGGTGATGCTTGACTTTGACTTGGCAGAAATATACCAAGTTGAAACAAGGGTATTGAATCAAGCCGTCAAACGCAATCCGAAGCGTTTCCCGTCGGATTTTATGTTTCAACTCACTGCTCAGGAATTTGAAAACTTGATGTCACAAATTGTGATATCAAGTTGGGGTGGAACACGCAAACTCCCATACGCATTTACCGAACTCGGCGCAACGATGTTGTCAAGCGTCCTCCGAAGTGATGTTGCAATTGATGCAAGTATTCTTGTAGTGCGTGCATTCGTCGCAGTCCGTCAATTAGTACTCAATCCTCCGTCCGATCGTATAACGGAACTTGAAAAACAGATAATTGAATTGAAAGCATACTTTGAAGATGTTTTCACAGACCAAAACGACATTAACGAAGATACACGGATGCAATTAGAACTGCTTAACGAATCCCTGGCCGCATTACAGGTTCAACACAAAGAACTCAACAAACCACGCAATCCAGTAGGATTCAGGATGGACTGAAACCTCAATCTTTTATGTCAAACAATATGTTAAAGAAATCTTTTTTAGTTAATCCCAAATTGCGAAGAGCGTTCATAATTATAAATTCAGGCACAGGGCTTTCGTGTGTTTGCACTATGATTGGTCGGGTTAAATCATTTCGTGTCCATTTTTCGTGTCCGCCTTTTGTACCAATACATTTACAGCCTGCCTTTTCCAGAAACAAACGATAATCGGACAGTTTGACATTTTTTAGCCTGTAAGCGCTCATTATACGTAACTAAACTCAGGTAATTCCACCTGCTGATTATATTTTCGATATTCTTTATTGTCGAGTATATCCCTTAATACTTTGTTGTTTGAGATCATTTGTTGAACAGACGGTGATTTGATTTTATTTTGCTTAAGGCTTTTTATTTGCCATCCATGCTTTTTGAAGTCCTCAATTAGCGTGTTTTTGTTTATCATGTACTTTAGGGTAATTTCTAATATTTCTTCAAATGATTTTTTGGCATGATTTTCTGTTGTTCCATAGGACGACAAATCCAATGACGGACAATACGCAATATACGACTCATCTTCTTTGAATTGATATACACTTAATTGCAATATAATTGATTTTGTTCCTTGCGCCATATTAGAAAATAATCGGAAAGTATCCATGACAGTTTGTTTGTTGTTGTTTATACAAATTCAAGTGCAAATATAGGGTTTTTTTTACGATGCCGGAAAAGTAGAGGTGTTTTTTTGGTTTTTTTACAGAACGTTCTCAATTACAAGCCGGTTCGCCCGATCAACCTTCGACCAGTCGAAAGCAATGTATTTTCTGCCTGCCATTGATTTGTCAACGTGTCCCAGTCCCTTGGATATGGTTTTTTCGGGAATATCGAGGCTGTCTGCGATGGTTGCCCAGCTGTACCGCGCCCAGTACATTGTCAGTCCGTTAAGTTCCGTTATTTCGGCTATTTTACGTATCTTTTTGCTCAGGAAACTTTTGAAAATATCGTAACTCAAATACCTGTCAATGAAATTCAATAGATAAGGCGATTCATCGTCATTCCTGTACCGTGCGACAATTTCCTGCGCTTCGGGCTGAATAAGCAACCGGATTGTACTGTGTGTGCCGCCTTGCATTTTCGATCGCACAAACGAAATACGACCATCCGAATCGGTTTTTTTGAGGTGGTACAGGTCAATCGGGTTGATTCCAGACAGGAAGAAAGAAAGCATCCAATAATCACGTGCCATTTTCAAAGCAGGAGTTTTAAACTCATATTCGTACAACTTCTTGATTTGTTCAGCCGTCAAACTGACTTTATCTTTATCCTCGTTTTTGATTTTGAATTTCCGAAACGGGTATATTTCCTGACTGATTATTTCATCGTCAATTGCACGGTTGAAAACGGCCCGGATGTTTCGGAAATGGATTGACCGGGTGTTGACGCCTGATCCTGACCTCGATAACCAGTCATCGAATTGACGGAGGAATGGATGATTCATTTCTTCAAACTCAATTTTGTCTTTTTGGGCAAACTCTTTTAATTTGCCTATTGTATAAAGGTAATTTCTTCTTGTACCGTTATTTTTGAGCTCATCTGCAAATTTGCTGGCGAAAGACGTAAATTTCTCTTTGCTTACAGGAGCGATTGAGCGGTCGGACAATATACGTTCTTTTATGTCTACTGCTTTCGCATTTTTAGTCCATCCCGAAAGTTCAAGGTCGAAAACGCGCTTTCTAAATTCAATATACAATGATTGAATTTGGTCATTGATTGTTTTAGCGCCCGCGTATGAAGACCTAACCGGTCTTTCCAATCCGTCACCAAGCCATGCTTTTTCCGGCAGATAACAATTTATGGAAATTGCGGAGTTAGTTTGATTGTGAACAATTATTATCTTTACCGGATAATTCCCGTTTTCGTTCGCTCTGCGGGTGTCTAATTTAACTCTGATTGATGCCATACATTTGCTATTATTTGCTATTATTTTATTTTTTACGAATCGGCACATGTCGCCAGAAGTAGTTGTAGTACGGTCGCAAAAATAGCAAATAAATCGCGAACGACCAACTAAAAGCACAAAAAAAGCGTTTTGTTTTTTTTAAACCCCTGGTTTTCAGTTAGAGCGGCAAACGAGGTTCGAACTCGCGACCCTCAGCTTGGGAAGCTGATGCTCTACCAACTGAGCTACTGCCGCATTTTTTTTAGTTTTGCAAAAATAACGAATTCTTTTATTTTTTTTGTATTTTTGACAAATTTTTTTTTATGGACAAACTTACTTTGATTAAAGTGGGAGGGAAAATCGTTGAAGAGGAAGACGATTTAAATTGTTTTCTGGCTGATTTTTCACAGATTGAGGGATATAAAATACTGGTTCACGGCGGAGGAAGGCTTGCGACGAAAGTGGCAAACCAATTAGGAATTGAGAGCAGGATGATTGACGGAAGGCGTATTACAGATGAAGAAATGTTGAAAGTAGTTGCGATGGTGTATGCCGGATGGGTGAATAAAATGATTGTCGCCCATCTGCAAGCACTTGATATCAATGCTGTTGGATTGACGGGTGCTGATATGAATGTGATACGGTCTATGAAACGTCCGGCGCAGACGATAGATTACGGTTTCGTTGGTGATATTAAGGAGGTCGACGCCAACAGGTTGGCTATGCTTCTTAAACAGGATATTGTTCCTGTCATCTCGCCGCTTACCCATGATAAACAAGGCATCTTATTGAATACGAATGCTGACACAATCGCTGCTGAAACAGCAATGGCTTTGGCAAGACTATTTGATTTGACCTTAATTTATTGCTTTGAAAAAAGTGGAGTTTTAAGAAATGAAGAGGATGATGAAAGCGTAATTCCATTGATTGATGGCAATTTGTTTATACAATACAAGGAACAGGGCGTCATACAAGGCGGGATGATTCCAAAATTAGAGAATGCTTTCCGGGCGATTGATGCCGGAGTGAAACGGGTTATTATTACAAAATCTTCTGATATTAAAGGAAATAAAGGGACGTTACTCAAAAGTCGATTGTAAAATATGAATAAAACATGAAGAATTTGATTTACTTATCCTATCTTTGTTGAAGTTTGGTCTCTTTCGAAATGAGGAAAAATAAAAAAAGGACGACTAAGAGAGCGACTCAAGGAGATTATGAAACCGCTTTCAGGAAACAAGAGCAAAAATGGCACATGGTGTTTTTAAACAATTTGAATTCATCGGCTACTTTTTGGTTTTGTGTTTTTCTATTCTTATTTTTTTATATGCAAAAACAATTTGCTTTTCATTTTTATTATATTGAACAGGAACAACTATTTCTTTGGAGTCGCTCCTATTTTTCGTCGCTTGTGATGGAACCAGCCGGTATGACACGGTTTCTAACCGAACTGTGCCTTCAGTATTTTATACAACCATACTGTGGTGCGCTGATTATGAGTACGTTGTTTACCCTTATCGGTATGATGACGGCGGGGATTGTCAAACGTATTGCTCCGAAATCTAATTTGTTTATATTGAGTTTATTACCAATTGTTTTCATGCTTTATATACATTTCGATGTGAATTATTATTATCGGGGAACGATGGCATATTTGCTGATGTTGTTGGTTTTATATGGTTATTTTTTGATCACACGCGTATCAGTGCGTTTGATTTATGTGACTATTTTCGGAGTGTTGCTTTTTTGGTGTGCGGGAGCGGTGGCTTTTTTGTTTGTGATTTGTGTTTTTTTGTGGGAATTGCTCAATCGTTTTTCCCGGGCTTATGGGTTTATTTTGCCGCTTTTATTAGTCATCGCGTTGGCTTTTGCGTCAATCTATACCTCTTTGGTTGGTGACTACCGCTTTCTGTTTCTGCCGGATGGCTATTTCGCCTACAGACTGCGCCCGGATATGACTATTTATTTTTCCTGGATTTTCCTGCCTGTTCTTTTGATTTTATGCCGTTTCCTGCGTAACAGACAATATGTAAAGGGTGGACGTAAATACATGGAAACATTTTTTCAATTGTTGTTGGTAGTGATAGCGTTCCAATTTGGGATGGATAAGTATGTAAAACGTAATTCGGATTTTTACAAAGAATTGGATTATTATATGCGTACTGAGCAGTGGGACAAGATAATAGAACATTGTAGCGGTGAAATGAACAATTATCTGTATCAATGTTGCCTGAATATGGCTTTGGTAGAGAAAGGAGAATTGGCCGAGCAGATGTTTATATTAGATCTGCAAGGTTTACAAAGCATTTATGTATCTTGGAATAGGTTACCACATGTTTCTATATTGCTTAGCGATATTTATTTTTCGACGGGACATATTTCGATGGCGCAACAAATGGCTTTTGAAACCATGGTGAGTATACCGAATACAAGTGGGTCGCGTACGTTGCAACGATTGGTACAGACAAACTTGATCTATGGAGCCTATCCCATAGCCGAAAAATATATAGATTTGCTGGCACAGACAAAATATTACAAAAAATGGGCGGAAGAACACCGTCGGTTTTTATGGAATGACGAAGCTATAGCGAATGATTCCTTGTTGAATATTAAACGTACACAAATCCTGAATGCAAATATGTATAAATAAAAAATGATGTGGCTTTGGATATGCGAATGAAGAAAATAGATCTAAAATATGGGATAGAAGTATTTCTGTTGAAAGGATATCTAATGATTGTCCTGTTAGTGCCGGTAATCGTTTCTTGTTCGGAGGATGTTCGTATCACCCGTGCACTTGACACACTGCCTTCCATATTCCCGGATTATATGGATGTGACTATTCCTCAAAATATTGCCCCTCTCAATTTCAAATTAGTTGATACGTGCAGTTTCGAAAAAGCGTATGCCATTTTTGAAAATGGAACACAACAATTGGCGGTAAAAGCAAAGAAAGGAAAATTTTCGATACCACTTTCAAAATGGAAAAAACTGCTGAAAGACGTTTCCGAAAACACGTTACGTGTCTCAATTCGGGCAAAGATACAGGGTGAATGGGTCAGTTATACTGCTTTCCGTATTTTTGTGGCGTCTGAACCGATTGATTCTTATCTTGCATACCGTTTGATTGAACCAGGGTATGAGGTATGGAATGAGATGGGTATTTATCAGCGTTGCCTTGAGGATTTTAAGGAGAGTGTAATTATAAACAACAAACGCACCGATTACAGTTGTATGAATTGCCATTCGTTTTGTATGCAGAATCCGGAAAAAATGCTGTTTCATATACAAGATAATTATCCCGGTACGTTGCTGATTGATGGCGATCGTATTGAAAAACTGAATACAAAGACCGAACAGACCTTATCTGCCTTCGGTTATCCTTCGTGGCATCCTTCGGGTAGGTATGTTGCATTTTCAGTGAATAATACACAACAGGCTTGTCATCTCACCAACCCAAATCGTGAAGAGGTTTTTGATTTGGCGTCAGATGTAGTTGTCTATGATGTGAACAGGCAAGAAATCATCACTGCTCCACCTTTGTATTCTGACAGTATTTTTGAAACTTTTCCCACCTTTTCGCCGGATGGAAGAACATTGTTTTTCTGTTCGGCCGATACCTTGCAGATGCCGTCTGAATCTGATAAGGTGAAGTATAGCCTATGTGCGATTTCTTTCGACCCCGAAAGCCGCCGGTTTGGAACAAGAGTCGATACACTTTACAATGCAAAAGCGAGAGGAGGGAGGAGTGTTTCTTTTCCACGTATTTCACCGGATGGTAAGTACCTGATGTTTACGCTTTCAGGGTATGGTAATTTTTCGATTTGGCATAAAGATGCCGACTTGTACATGATAGACCTTCAAAACAGGAAAACGACTTCTTTAGACACTCTAAACAGCAACGATACTGAAAGTTATCATTCGTGGAGCAGCAACAGTCGCTGGGTGGTATTCAGTAGTCGCCGGATAGACGGTCTTTACACACGTCCCTACATCGCATATATCAATGCCGAAGGTGAACCGGCCAAACCTTTTCTGTTACCCCAAAAAGACGTCGATTTCTATCATCGTTTTATGAAGTCGTATAATATCCCCGAATTTATCACCGGTAAAGTGAAACAAAGCGGCTATAAACTGAGTGAAAAAGCGATCAACGATGCAGGAATTGATGTAACGATTGGTGGAATGAGATAACAAACGTTTTTTTTAGTTATGATTTGTAATTAATTGAATATCAGTTATTCAATAAATCGTAATTCATTATTGTCTGTTAGCGCTTTCCATAAATTGTCTTCAGGTACAGGTGCAATAATCTCAACCGGAAGTTGGGAAACAGGGTGAATAAATGCTATCCTGCGTGCATGAAGGCTGATACCGCCATCCGGATTAGAGCGTTTGGCGCCATATTTCAAATCACCTTTGACAGGGCATCCGATTTTTGCCAACTGACAGCGAATCTGATGATGGCGACCTGTTTGCAAATTGATTTCGAGCAAGCAATAACGTTCTGATTTGGAAAGCAAACGATAGTGCAGAATCGCTTGTTTGGCATTGGGCTTTTCGACATCAATGGCTATACTTCTATTTTGCTTTTCGTTACGGATTAACCAGTGTTTCAATTCATTTTCCGGTTCGGGTGGACAGTTTTTTGTGATAGCCCAATAGGTCTTTTCTACTTTTCCTAGTCGGAATAATTCATTGATACGTGAAAGCGCTTTGCTTGTTTTTGCAAAAAGTACAACACCCGTAACGGGACGATCCAATCGATGTGATACGCCAACAAAGACATTTCCCTGTTTGGCATATTTCTCCTTCAACCATGTTTTGAGTAACTCCGAAAGCGGTATATCTCCCGTCTTATCACCCTGTACGATTTCATGACAGTTCTTGTTTACTGCAATCAGGTGATTATCTTCGTATATGATTTCCATTTTTATTTATTCGTTATTCCCCAAACAAAGCCATTATTTTAGGTAGAAAAATAATGAATCCAACGATAATGGAAGTTAGAGTAGCCACTAATACCGCACCGGCGGCAAAGTCCTTCACTTGTTTGATGCTTGTGTTATAGGCAGGGGAGATTGTATTCGACAATGTTTCGATGGATGTATTAAATGCTTCGGCAACGAAAACGCCACCTGATACGATGACAATGGCTATCCATTCGGTAGCGGAAAAATGAAAATAGAATCCTGCACCCACCACAACAAGAAAGGCAATTAGATGAATTTTTGCATTTTGTTCTTGAACAATCATCTGCCGGATACCGTTGAAAGCGTAACCGAAACTCTTAATCAATCGTTTGAATGAAATTTTTTTATTCTTCATTTCTGTTTTTTTAATAACGATGGACAAAAATACAAGAAAAAATTATAATTCAAAAGGATGGAGCGAATATATTGTTGGATGCTGCTAAAGATTTGTAAATTATAGTACATTCTTTTTGTCAATTCGAACAAACTGCCTATTTTTGCAAGTCACATCTCAAGATCCTGTACTTCATGCCGAAACAAGTTCAGCATGACGCAAGAGATTAACAAATAAGAAATTAGTTTTTTAAATATGACAAAAACGAGAGTACAAAAAGCCCAGCAGGTTACCTGGATTGGATCAGTGATCAATGTTGTTTTATCCGTTGCGAAAATTCTGGCAGGATTTTTTGGAAAGAGTTCCGCCATGATAGCCGATGGGATTCATTCGCTGAGCGACTTGATTACGGACGTGATTGTTATTGTCTTTTTTCGGATTTCCGATGCGGAAAAAGACGATGAACATCCCTATGGACATGGAAAGTTTGAAACATTTTCTACGTTTTTAATTGCGTTGATACTTTTTTGTGTCGGGATGTGGATTTTTTACGAAGGAACGAGTAAAATTGTCTCGGTGGTAAATGGCGAATATCTTCCTAAGCCTCAAAAGATTGCGTTGTTTGCGGCACTGATTTCAATTGTTTGTAAGGAGGGGTTATTTCAGTACACAAAAAAAGTGGGTAAACAGATCAACAGTCAGTCAGTCATTGCGAACGCTTGGCATCATCGTTCCGATGCGTTTTCTTCCATTGGTGTTGCTATCGGCGTCGGCGGAGCCATATTATTAGGTGACACATGGGTGATTTTAGATCCTGTTGCAGGCGTAATCGTGAGTTTCTTTATTGTAAAAACAGCTATTGAATTGTCTTTGCCAAGCATTCAGGAATTGATGGAAACGTCACTACCCAAAAAAACAGTGCAGGAAATTGAATCGTTGATTATGCAGGACACTGAAATTAAAAGTTTCCACAAGCTTCGTACCCGCAAAATAGGAGACGTATATGTGATAGATGTACATATTCAATTAACTTATACTATTTCGTTGGTGCAGGCGCATAATATCGCAGGAGCGCTTTCACATCGTATCCGCGAAACGTTTGGCAGCAGGACACAGATAAATATTCATGCCGAACCGGCTGACGAATGAGCATAGAATAAACCCTAACAGAGTTTCAAACCCTGTTAGGGCTAAGTTTGCAAAGTTTGAAAGAGCGAGAAATTTGTTTATTTCAAAATTGTGAATTTACCAATTAGCGGCAACTCTTTCATCTCGCCTTTGACGGCATTGACAATACCTAAAATCATAAGTACAAAACAGCCTAAGTAGAGTACATACGAAATGAGCCATCCAATATAGGGTATAAACACCAAAATGAATGCAACCACATATAATGCAATTTCCGCAATAAATAAAACACACCCTTGATTGGCGTGAAATTTCGCAAAAGGTGATTCTTTCGCTGCCAAATAAGGCACTAAAAACAAAATTCCCAAATAAGCCAAAATCCCCATGATTTTGTTGTCTTCTGCATCTTTCTTCAGATCTTCCATAATAAAACCTCCTATAAATTAATTAGTTAATTGATATTGATATTAGTTAATTGATAAAAAAAATCCATGTTATTTAAAATTCAGGGTAAAAGTACTACTTATTTTGAATTACTCAAAAAAAAAATAAAAAAAAATAAGAAAAATTAAAATTTTTAAATATGAGGTTCAATGTTCGGGATTCAAAGCAATATTTCACTAAATGTTAAGAACACGCAGTATTCGTGAAAAAATAATTACCTTTGGCGTTCAATTGATAATAAAAACAGGACGATGAATGATTGTGTTTTGCAGAATGATCTGCAAGCGAGGGTAATAAGAATACAAGATGCGGTAAAGGAAATGGGCATGGACGGTTGCTTGCTGGGCATGGACGTTAATCTTTATTATATGACCGGCAAGGTATTTAATGGCTACTATTATCTGCCGGTTGAAGGAATGCCTTACTTTTTTGTTAAACGTCCCAATAACCTGTCAGGTGAGCAGATCGTGCCGATTCGGAAACCGGAACAGATTGCGGATTTTTTTCTCTCGAAAGGAATACCTTTTCCCCGAACACTTTTACTCGAAACAGACGAAATGCCCTATAATGAATGTATCCGTTTGCAGACGCTATTCCAAATGCCTGTTATTGGCAATGCTACAACATTGATGCGCCGGATACGCACGATAAAAACGCCTTGGGAGATTGCCCAACTGCGATTATCAGCCCAACAACATGCAAAAGCGTATGCCATGATTCCTTCCTGCTTTCGCCAGGGCATGACGGATATTGGTTTTCAGATAGAGATTGAAAGACAAATGCGCCTGAATGGTTCGATTGGCATATTTCATGCGTTTGGTCTCACTATGAATATCTTTATGGGAAGTGTGTTGGCCGGTTCCAATGCCGGAGCCGTTTCACCGTGCGACTTTGCATTGGGAGGGAACGGGCAGACACCGTTATCTCCGGTCGGGGCTGATGGTACGTTGTTGAAAGAGGGAATGACTGTGATGGTTGATATGGCCGGTAACTTTACACCTTATATGACCGATATGACCCGTGTTTTTTCCATTGGCAAACTTCCAGAAATTGCTTACCGGGCGCATCAGGCGTCATTGGATATACAGGAAGAAGTTATTCAGGTCGCTCGTCCCGGTTATCCCTGTGCTGAATTGTATCATAGAGCAATGGCGATTGTTGAAAAAGAGGGCTTGACAGACTATTATATGGGAATCGGACAAAAAGCGAAATTCGTGGGACATGGTATCGGATTGCAGATCAATGAACCTCCTGTATTTACACCGCGCTCGGAAGAAATATTACTGCCTGATATGGCTTTTGCCTTGGAACCTAAGTTTGTCATTCCAGAGGTAGGCGCCGTGGGAATCGAAAATAGTTTCCTTGTGACAGAAACCGGTATCGAAAAACTGACTTTGTTTGAAGAAGGTGTCATACCAATTGGTTGAAAAATTCAATGTCTCCCATTCCCCCTTTGAAGGAGGCTAGGAGGATGTCGGGAATTCAAGATTCAAAGTTCAAATTAAACAATAAAATATCATCGCAATGAAAAAACAGATTCTATTTTTACTTTTACTATTTCTTTGGGTTATTCCGGTCAAGTCAACAGACATCGAACAGGTAAAGCCTGTAAAAAACCTGATTGTCATGATTCCGGATGGAACTTCGTTATCAATTGTTTCAACTTCCCGCTGGTATCAACGTTATTTAGATCCGGATCAAACGAAGTTGGCTATTGACCCGTATCTTTGCGGCACCGTATTGACGCACAGTTCAACAGCCCCTATCAATGATTCGGCGCCGGCTGCTTCAACGTATATGACCGGTTATCTGAGTCTTTCAGGATATGTGTCGACTTATCCCGTAAGCGATAAGGAAAACGACATTGTACCAATGGATTCTACGAGGGCTTACCAACCGTTAGCCACTTTATTAGAGGCTGCCAGGATTATTCAGCAGAAATCAACGGGATTGGTCTTTACCTGCGAGTTTCCGCATGCCACACCTGCTGATTGTGCGGCGCACAGTTATCAGCGGGACAAATACGAATGGATTGCCCCGCAAATGGTACACAATGATGTAGATGTAGTCATAGGCGGAGGCGTTTCGTTCCTGTCGGAATCCAATGAAGAGTATCTGAAAACCAACGGATATGGTGTATATAAAAATAACATCAATGGCATGCGCAACCACACAGGCGACAAAATGTGGGTATTGTTTGGCGAGCGGGACATGGCGTATGATATTGACAGGGATCCAGCGCAACAACCTTCCTTGGAGGAAATTACCCGGATTGCAATCGAAAAACTCTCAACAAATGAACAAGGTTTCTTCCTGATGGTGGAAGGGAGTAAAGTAGATTGGGCTGCCCATGCGAACGATCCCATAGGCATTATAACCGATTTTCTGGCTTTTGACAGAGCTTGTGGTGTTGCGCTGGATTTTGCACGCCAAAACGGCGAAACGGCCGTAGTGATTGTGCCGGATCATGGTACAGGCGGAATCAGTTTAGGCAGGCGCGATTGCATTGGGTATGACAGGATGACGCTGGCGGAGCATTTTCATGCACTCTCGCAGGTGAAATTGACGGCCGAAGGATTAGCCCAAAAACTGAACGAGGAACCAGCTACCGCTATACAACAGATATTTCTTGAATATGCAGGTTTCGAACTATCAAGAGAAGAAGTGTATGCGATGTATCAATGCAGAGACTATCGAAACAGTCCGATACCTGACTCCTTGCGCACGAATGTAGGTATCTCGCCCTCATTATATAACAGATCGCTGAGCAGGTTTGTCGGCCAATTGATTACATCAAAAACATGTATTGGCTTTACGACCGGCGGACATACAGGCGAGGAAGTGTTTTTGGCGGCATACCACCCCGATGATACACGACCCATGGGTATGATTACCAATGTTGAACTGAATCATTATCTGGCGGCGATGATGGGGTTGAGCGGTCAGTTGGATAGTTTGACGGCATCCTGTTTTGTTCCGCATACGGAAGTCTTTAAAGGATATGAATATGAGATTATATCGCCTGCCGCTACTGACGATGAAGAAGAAACAGAAGGAAATCCTGTGTTGGTAGTAAAGAAGAATAATAGCAGGTTGATTATAGAACCCTTTACAAATATGGTGTTATCTGCCGAGGCCGGACAATCACCCATAAAACTCTCATCTGTTGTTGTCTATGTGGATGCAAATGAGACATTTTACTTGCCTCGTTCGTTGGAGGATTATTTGAAATAAAAATGGTTAAGAAAAACTATAATATGAAAAACTTTTGTATTTTTGTGTCATAAACAAAAACTATGTTACGAAAAAGTTTAGTATCAATTGATCAATGTACGAAGGACGACATCCTTCGTATAATGGATAATGCAAAGAAATTTGAGAAAAAGCCTAATCAGCGTTTATTGGAAGGGAAGGTGGTCGCCACACTGTTTTTTGAACCCTCCACCCGAACGCGATTAAGTTTTGAGACGGCTGTCAATCGTTTGGGCGGAACAATTATTGGTTTTCAGGATGCTTCGACAACGAGTTCTTCGAAAGGAGAAACGCTGAAAGACACAATTTTGATGGTAAGTAATTATGCAGATGTAATCATTATGCGCCATCATTTGGAGGGTGCTGCACGTTATGCTTCCGAAGTAACATCAATTCCGATTGTCAATGCAGGCGATGGAGCCAACCAGCATCCTTCGCAGACATTGCTCGATCTGTATTCGATTCGCAAAACACAAGGAACATTAAATAACCTGACAATCACCATTGTAGGAGATTTAAAGTATGGACGTACGGTACATTCGTTGATCGTTGGGATGTCGCATTTTAATCCGACATTTCATTTTGTGGCTCCTGAAGAAATGCGGATGCCGGATGAGCAGAAACGTATTTGTGAAATGCACAATATCCGGTTTGAAGAACATGTTGTTTTTTCGGAAGATATTATCAGCCAGACAGATATTCTGTACATGACCCGTGTGCAACGCGAACGTTTTACGGATTTGGTCGAATATGAACGGGTGAAAAACGTTTATATATTGCGAAATAAAATGTTAGATAACAGCCGTCCGAATCTTCGGGTATTGCATCCGCTGCCTCGTGTCAACGAAATTGCGTATGATGTGGACGACAATCCTAAAGCGTATTATATTCAGCAGGCGCGTAACGGATTATTTACACGCGAGGCTATCCTGTGCGACGTACTGGGAATTAAAGTTTAATTGACAATTGATAATTGAAAATGTACCGTTCCAATTTTAAATCTTTAAATAAGTATATATGTCTGATAATAAGAAAAAAGAATTACAGGTCGCTGCCATAGAAAATGGGACTGCAATTGATCATATTCCGTCTGAACGATTATTCAAAGTCGCTTCGTTGCTTGAATTGGATAAGATGGATCACCGTATTACTATCGGAAATAATCTCATGAGTAAAAAGATGGGAAGCAAGGGAGTAATCAAAATTGCGGACAAGTTTTTTGAAGAAGACGAAATCAACCGGATTGCCTTAGTAGCGCCGAATGTCGTATTGAATATTATCCGCGATTATGAAGTGGTGGAAAAGAAATACATCAGTCTGCCCGATACGATAGTGGGGATTGTGAAATGCGATAATCCTAAATGTATATCCAATAACGAACCGATGCTTTCAAGATTTGATGTGATTGACCGTGAGAATGTTATTATTAAATGTCATTATTGCGAACGGAAGATCAATAAAGAGAATGTGTTGATAAAATAAGTTCATGGTTCAAAGTTCAAGGTTCATAACTACTGCCGATGGTTCGCATACGTTGTTTGTGCCGGAAATCGAAGAATCGTATCATTCCATTCATGGGGCTATCAAGGAATCGACGTTTATATTTATTGAACAGGGGTTGAGAAAAATTTCTAAAAACCCTGTCCATGTGCTCGAAATCGGATTCGGAACCGGATTGAATGCATTGTTAACCGTTTTGGAAACTGAACGGACACATACAATAATACATTATACAGCATTGGAACAGTATCCCATAACTGTACAAAGTGCCCTTTTGCTCAATTATCCGGAGTTATTGGAAAACAGTGGTGATTTTTTCGAAAAGATGCATCAAGCGACTTGGGAGAGAGACGTTGCAATCAATCCTTTTTTTGTTTTACACAAAGTAAATGCCGACTTTACAACGTTCTCGTTAAAAGGAATGTATGATGTGATCTATTTCGATGCTTTTTCACCTGAAAAACAACCTGAAATGTGGCATGAATCAGGTTTTCGCAAAATAGCTGAACATTGTAAGCCGGATGCCGTTCTCATGACGTATTGTGCAAAGGGATCTGTACGGAGAACGTTACAAAAGGTTGGTTTTCAGGTGGAACGATTGCCTGGACCTCAGGGGAAGAGGGAGATACTGAGGGGAATTAAGAATAATTAATTGTTCAAGGTTCCTGGTTTAAGGTTCAAGCAAACATGGTTATTGAATCGTTGAAACATTAAATTCCGAGCGTAAATCCCTAACGGAATTGTTGAACTTTGAACTTTGAACATTGAACTTTAAACTTTGAACATTAATGGAAAAGAAATCATTTATTGTAACGGAAGAAAATGCCGGGTTTTACGCAGGCGAAATAGGTGGGTGGATACGCAAGCAGGCGCTTGAGACTAATCGGAAAGGGGTGATTTTCGGGATGAGTGGCGGGGTAGATTGCAGTGTGGTCGCCCGACTTTGTCAATTTGGTGGGGTGGACTTGCATCTTGTACTGATGCCTTATGGTGATGATATGATTCGCACACAGAGTTTGATACATGCGATGGAGTTGATAGACAAGTTTGGGATGTCCTATCATGTCTTTGATATAAAACCAGCCGTCGATACATTGACTACCGACCTGTTCGTTTCGAATCAAACCGCTATGGAATTAGGTCACGCCAATCTTCGTCCGCGTATCCGGATGACTTATCTCTATCAGTTGGCGCAGATAAGCAATCGGTTGGTTTCCGGAACAGGCAACCTGTCTGAGCGAACGGTGGGCTACTTTACGAAGTGGGGCGATGGCGCCTGTGATATCAATCCGATTGCCATGCTTACCAAACGTGAAGTATATGTGTTGGCGCGTTATTTGGATATACCCGAAAGCATCATTCAAAAGAAACCCTCAGCCGATCTTTGGGCAGGGCAGACCGATGAAGACGAATTAGGCATAACATATCGTCAGATTGATGACTTTATTCTGGAAGGAACCTCCGGTATTCCGGAAGTCGATGCGCTGATACGGAAACGTTTAGCCTGGTCGGCACATAAGTTTGCATCCATACCTGTTTATCAATAAAAAAACATGCACATCCCCCTTCAGGGAAGTGGCTGTTGCACAACTCGCACTGTCAGCGACAAAATTTTGTAATGTTATGATATTCTGTCACTTCTGGATTGTTTCGTACCTTGCAATGAC
>Ga0099364_10002451_pt1 | contig 29560 bp, 30 predicted proteins | sample TergutTh196P3_FD_73070 | JGI IMG/M metagenome (GOLD analysis project Ga0099364, IMG submission 73070) | Microcerotermes parvus P3 segment gut microbial communities from Pointe-Noire, Republic of the Congo - Th196 P3 | ecosystem: Host-associated > Arthropoda: Insects > Digestive system > Gut ...
GCTGATTTAATGGCTTCATCAAAGGCTTTTTCGGTAATCTGGCCTTTCGGGAAAAAAGCCTGGCTTTGCATGACCGTTCCGATGCTGAATGACTCGACCCGCTCGATTTCCCTGCCTTTTCCGCGCACAATTTCGGTTGAACCTCCACCAATATCAATGACCAGACGCCGTTCGTCGGGTCTGGAAAGCAGATTGTCCACACCCAGGTAGATAAGTCTGCCTTCTTCTTCGCCTGAAATCACTTCAATGGGATAACCAAGTGCTTCTTCAGCCATCGCGAGAAATAGCGGCGCATTGACGGCAATACGCAAGGTGTAGGTCGCAACCGCTCTGACGGTATTAATGGGATACAGATCCAGAATGGCACGCAGATTGCGCAGAGCCTCAATTCCGCCCTGAAAAGCCTGTTCGCCCAGAATATTGTCCCTGTTCAGGCCTGCAGCCAGCCTGGTGGGTTCTCTGGCGATCTTGATTACGCGGATTTTGTTGTCGACGTATTCGCCTATCTGAAGACGAAAACTGTTGGACCCCATATCAATTGCAGCTAGCATCAAAAAATTCCTTCAGGCGGTTTTGACTGAAAATGGCAGCATATCAGAATGAACTGCCATATCTGAATGTATCTGGCACATTTTGACGTGGTTTCGTGCAAAGCTCCTGGCCACCGGTGCTGTTCCCGTCATCCTTCGTCAATATCAAGGGCTATTCTCACGCGCTTTTCAATATCTTCGGCGCTGGGCAATGTATCTGCCAGTTCGGCTGGAACAAAATCGGACAGTCTGTACTCACTTACGCCGATAGGCTTGTTGATATCTTTCAGTGCGTATTCTGCAGTCAGCCTGTCTTTTGTCTTGCACAACAGGATTCCGATTGAGGGATTGTCGGCTTCATGCTTCAGGATGGCATCAACAGCCGAAAGATAGAAGTTGAGTTTACCGGCGTACTCTGGCCTGAACTCGGTATTTTTAAGTTCTATCACGACGTAGCACCTAAGCTTCGTGTTGTAAAACAGCAGGTCCAGAAAGTACTCTTTGTTGCTGACCTCAATGCGGTACTGGTTTCCGACAAACGCAAAGCCTGTACCGAGTTCCATAATCGTTTTTGCAATGTTTGCCACAAGTTCGCGCTCGATCTCACGTTCAATAATTCCTTCCCGCTTCTCAACAAAATCAAAATATAGGGGTTTTTCAAGGTTTCTTCTGCAAGGTCGCTAAACGGTGACGGGAGCCGTTCACCGTAGTTGGATGTTTTTTCCGCAACTGCCTGGCGCTGGTACAGTTTCATTTCTATATGGTGTGTCAGGCTGACATTATTCCAGCCATTTTCGATGTTCTGCTCGATATACCACTGCCGCTCGGTTTCATCTTTTATTTTTGACATCAGCGTCAAATTGTTGCGCCAGGGCAAAAGTGCAACACCCCGTTGCACTTTTTGAAAATCAGGGTTAATCTCGGCAAATTTGCGCATATAGTTCAGGTTGCGAACAGAAAAACCTTTTACGTCTGGAAAGTCATTCAATATGTCTTTTGAAAGATTTTTGATAAATTTGGCACCGTAATTTGTGTTGGCGATAATAGTTTTTCCGATATTCCAGTAAAGTTCCATCAATTCTTTGTTTGCACCCAAAGCAGCTTTGTATTGCGCTTCTCTGATGCGGGTTTTAATACTGGCTAAAACTTCAAAATATTCGTTGCTATTGATAAGCATTTAAAGCTACTCCTTATTGTTGCATGATGTAATTTTTGTCAAAATTCGTTCGCTTGCTGTCAGGCTGTGCTGCCGGTCATGTAGCGTTCTGTACTACAGCAGCTGTTATCAAAGCCCGGCGTTTGTACGCTCTCCAGACAGTGTCGGCTCAGATCGGTGCCTCCCTGAATAAGAAAAAAGTTGGTTTCAGCCAGGTTTTCAGGATACGCTTAATTCAAGATTTTTTCCCAGAGCCTTGAGCACAGCCCCGATTCTGTCGATTTTTGTGGTGTGGCCCAAATCCATTAATCGGGTAATTTCTGATTTTGGAACACGCAGTTTTTTTGCCAGATCAGTGTGCTTCACTTTTTGAGAGAGCATTTCATTTAAAAACAGCACTTTTGCAGTAGCACTGGGAGGCAATTCGATCAGCCGTTCACCACGTTTTGGCTTTGATGGAGCCGGTACAGGGCGCTTGCCCACAAAATAAAAAACCATTGAGGAACGCAGGACATCTGCGGCCATTGCCATAGCTTCTTCCAGATTGTCACATTGTGTAATTGCCTCCGGAATGTCGCGGAATGTGACGACATATCCGCCATTTTCTTTGTTTGCTGTAAATTTTGCAAGGTATTACTGTCAATGAAGATATGCCCACTCCCCGTTATTGAAAAGGTTTAGCTTGCGTGCACTGATGAAAACTGTTCCATCCATACAGACTCGGGCAAATCCTTCAGGTAACCGCTACTCCAATCCAGCACAGATGACGCGAGTGACGTCATCTGTGTTGGATTGGCAAGTGCTCTGTATTTGGGTTGTGCAACTCGTCACATTGAGCCAGTTTGACCGGTTTGCAGGATTGTAGCCCCAGGTGATGGTCTCCCTGTCGGATGTCGATGCATTTTCGCAGATATGTGCCCACTGGAATCAGAGGTGTCTTCCCGGATTGCATTGCCTGCGTCATCAATGTTTTCTAATGAGCGTACATGCGGTAAACTTGAGTCTGGACTTCTGAAGTTTGGCATTTCGGGTTGATGATTTTTTGTATGAACCCTGTTTTGATTGGAGAGAACAATGAAAATTCTGGTTACTGGTGGCTGTGGCAATATGGGCGTTCACGTTGTGCGGTCTCTGGCTCAAAAAGGACACCTTGTCCGCGTACTGGACAAGGATGAGGAAGGTCTGAAAAAACTGGCCGGGTACAATATAGAAACCATTCCAGGCAACATTGCGGACAGGGAACTCATCAGAAATGCAGTCAATGGGGTGGATGCCATCCTGCATCTTGCCTGGAGTTTTTCCGATGACTTCATCGAACTGCTGGATGTGGATGTCAAAGCCTACCAGTACATTCTGGATGCTGCAGTGGAATATGGCGTCAGGCACGTCATCAATGCAACCACCTCGGTTTCCTATGGAAAACCAACCACGAACCCTGTTGACGAGACGCATCCTTATCTGGTGGAGCAGTCGCGCAACCCCGCTTATGCACTGGCCAAGGTAATAACGAAGGAAATGGGCAAAATCTGGTCTGCACAACACGACATGTTCGTGAACAATGTCATGATCTGGTATGCGTACGGAGATACAATCGGCGGGCGCAATGTCCGGCAGATGGCACGCGATGCCATTGAAAAAGGTGTAGTGGAAGTACCAGCCGGCAGTGGAGGCAATTTTCTGCAGCTGGATGATTTTGTTGCGGCAGTACTGGCCATCATTGAAAAAAGACCCAAAGGCGAACTCTTCAACCTCGGTAGTGTCTATCTGACCTGGGAAGAATTTGCAGGACTGATTGTTTCTCACGCAAACCCGGATGCCAGGGTGCTTGCCCTGCCCAGAGAAGCATGGACAGGCAGTTCCTTTCTGGCGGATGACTGGCCTTTCAGCACCAGAAAAGCAGATGAAATGCTTCAGTATCAGGCAGGTCGGACGCGGGAGTCGGCAATTGAAGATCTTTCAAAGGCCCTGAAAATTGCGGTGGATGGAGTCAAGGCACAGATGGCCTGATATCTGAAAGGACAGTTTCTTCACCATGTTTGCCGGTTCGCCCATAACGTACATTGACCCGCTCTTTCGCCCGCCAAGCGAAGCGCGCTCTTTTATCCTGCAGGTAACAAACGGCTGCAGCTGGAACCAGTGTACCTTCTGCGACATGTACACGCAGCCCCAGAAAAAATTTCGTGCCAAAGCCGAAGAGGCCGTCCTGGAGGAAATCAGGTGGGCGCGCGATCATCTGACCGGTTTCAGACGGATTTTTCTCGCCGATGGGGATCCCCTTGTTTTACCCACCAGGAGGCTGCTGGTCATTCTGGGTGCAATCAGAGAAAACTTTCCGCATATCAATCGTGTTTCGGCTTATTGTCTTCCGAGAAATGTTTCTTCCAAAACGGATCAGGAACTGAAAGACCTGAGCGAGGCCGGCCTTGACCTGATCTATCTGGGAGCAGAGTCCGGAGACGATTTCGTGCTCCAGAGCATTAACAAAGGAGAAAGCAGGCAGGGTACCATCCTGGCTTTGAACCGCCTGAGAGATGCAGGGATCAGGCGCTCGGTCATGATTATCAACGGCCTGGCTGGTGCCCGCTTCAGTGAGCAGCATGCTCTCCACTCCGCGACGCTTGCCAATGAAACCCAGCCGGAATATCTGGCTTCGCTCGTCATCAATCTGCCGCATGGTGAGGCGCGTCATCAGGCAGGTTTCAACGGTCAGTTCGAGAGAATGCCACAGCATGCTCTTTTTGCGGAATTGCGCCACTTCGTCGCTGCGCTGGAGCTCAAGGCCACTATTTTCAGGAGCGACCACGCCTCCAACCAGCTGGTGCTGAAAGGCGTTCTCGGCAAAGACAAAACAAAGCTGCTCGATCAGATTGATCTGGCTGTTTCCAGTCCGGCCCAGGCCAACCTGCGCCCGGTCTGGACCAGACCATTCTGACCGGAAATTTTTTATCGCCTGGAAAAAAAGAAACCGCTCAAAGCCTGTATGGCGCTTTGAGCGGTGTTGTTGACAGAAAGATTATTTGCGGCGCTTCTTGGACCTGGTGGGCTTTTCTCCGCGACCCATGGGTGTTTCAGCATCAAAAGTCTTCTGCTGCTCGGGTGTCAGCTGTGCATAAAATGTTTTGGTTGCGTCCAGCAGTCTGGCCGTGACAGCCTCACGCTCTTTTGCTTTCGCGTGCAGTTTTTCCAGCCGCTCTGGTGCACTCATGGCGGCAAGCTCGGTCCTGTCACGCAATTTCGGCTTGTTGATGCTGGAGATGATCACTTCCTGGTAATCTCTCCATGCCTGCTCCTGCGCCGGAGCCAGATTCAGTTTGCCGTGTAAACTGGTCATCCGCCTCTGGATCTTCTCGCTCCATCGGGTAGCCATGTCTTCGTCATTCCTGTACTCCTTGCTGTAGACGCCTCTTTCTTTCGGCTTTGCCTGGGTCTGGGCCTGGGCCGTAATACCGGTACCTGCTGTCATAAAAACGCAGATCAGCGCTGCGACAAACATTTTCAATCTGGAATTTTTCATAAAGTCCTCGCATAAAATAAAGTTCTTCCGCTTCTGTCAAGGAAAAAACGACATTCATCCTGATCAAAAACAAAGAATGTTCAAAAAAAGGTCATTTCCGTTTTCCGGAAAAAAGTGCCATTCTGGCGATGTTACTGAAATGACCGTTACTTCCCTGTCTGGTCATTCCAGTCAATATGCCTGCATTCCATCAGTAGATAAAACGGTTTCAGGCAACTGCAACTCCAGTATATGCCGTAACCGCTGTAACAGTCTGTTAAATGATGTAACCGCTTGTATCAAAAGCGGGATGGGAATAAAACGCCAGGACGGAAGCGGTAGTCAGAAATTAGCTCACGCCAGGCAGACATGTATTTCTGAATGGACTGAAGAAAAAAAGTCACTGGTTTTCCGGCTAACGCTTTCAAAGCAGGCGTTCCCGATGCGTGTAGATGGTGTGCCCTTTATTACGAACGAAACCGGCAAGCGTCAGCCCGGCTTTTTCCGCTTCCCGGACCGCCAGGGCGGTCGGAGCCGATACAGCAGCCAGGATGCCGATCCCTGCCGAGACGCACTTCTGGATCATTTCATAGCTCGCTCTGCTGGTAACCAGAACCGCTCCTGATGCAAACACGGCCTTTTCCTTCGCAAGCGCTCCGATCAGCTTGTCCAGCGCATTGTGACGACCAACATCTTCCCGCAGCAACGTAACATCCCCTGTAGCTGACATCCACGCTGCTGCATGGGTTGCGCCGGTCTGTTGTCTTAACAGCTGCATGCCTTCCATCTGTGTAAAACCGGCATGCAGCTGCAAAGAGGAAAACAGTGCAGTACTGGCAAGGGGCGACAGTACCCTGATGGCCTGCTCAAGCGTCTCAGCTCCGCAAAGACCGCAGCCGGTACGTCCGGTCAGGTTTCTCCGCTTTGCTTTGAGGCCATGAAAAGATGCACTGGCAATTTCAATGGAAAGACGAATGCCATTTTCCCCGTGTTCCATCTGGCAGTCGTACAGTTCCGAAGGATCCGTAATAATGCCTTCTGTCAGAGAAAACCCCAGTGCGAAATCTTCCAGATCCGCAGGCGTTGCCAGCATGACGGCATGGGATATACCGTTGTACTCCAGTGCAACCGGAATTTCTTCGGCCAGCCACTCATCGGTTTGCATCTGCTGCCGGTTTTTAAATCGCGATACAGAAAACAGGGCTTTTTTTTCGTATTCCATCAGGACTCCATGTTTCAGGGAAGAAAAAGAGATCGTCTGTGTTAGGGCAAGCGTTTTTCGTCTGACCGGTTCCGGTCCGAGAGGATTGCAAAAAACACGGCGTACTGCTTTGAAGAGGCCTTTTCAATGGGCAGTTTCGGGATGCGCATTATCGTTGCATGGACTCCCAGACTTTCTGAAGCCGTTTGACAGAAACCGGCATCGGAGTGCGTAATTCCTGAGCAAAAAGCGATACACGCAACTCTTCCAGCATCCATCTGAAATCGGTCATTTTTGGGTCCGCTTCCATGCCGGAGCGCTGCCGGTCCTTCAGAGTTCTGAAATACGGCGCAGCTACTTTCTGCCAGTCCGCCAGCAGGCGCATCTCCCGCTCCGGATCCGTACGCAGGCGGTCTATCCTGAGCGAGCACGCTCTCAGATAGCGAGGGAAATGCGCAAGGCGGGCAGGGGAATTATCCGTTAAAAATCCCTTGTCCAGCAACATGGCCAGTTGACCGGAAATGTCCGACGCCGTTTTTTCATAAGCCCGGATTTCGGAGAGTTTTTTCTGTATCTGGAAATATTCATTCAGAATCTGCGAGCACAGTCTTGCAATTTCGTTGGCAAGCAGCCCGAATCGTGACTTGCCCTCGACAATCCGTGCTTCAAATTCGTCTTTGTTTTTTGGCAGGGGATCCTGCATGAAAGCTGCCTGAAGCGCCGCAAGGACAATACGTTCGCGCAATTCTTCCTGCGTACCCAGAAAGAGATACTGCATGCCCATTTTATGCAGGTCTGCGATGTTCTTGCCGATAAACTTCATCTGCTCTCTGATCTGCAACGAAAAAAGACGCAGAAGACCTTTGCGGTGCGTGGACTGGGCGATCGCAGGTTCATCAAAAACGGCAATCTCACAGAATGTCTCTCTGTCAACAAGCGCCGGATAGCCGATGATGGACTGACCGTGACGCGATATTTCGAGCAGTTCCGGCAAGGCATCAAAGTTCCAGGAGGTGATTTTTTCCGTCTGGGCCGGAAGAATCTCGTCCGTATGCACCTGTTCGACCCGGGACGCTTTGCCAGCATCTGCGCTTTCGTTCTTTTCGTGCGGATCAGGAGCACGAAGCGGATTTTCTTCCGTGAGCCTGCGAAAGCTCTCCCGCGCTTTCTGGCCCAGCCCGGCCTGAAGCAATGGCAGATTACGTGCCAGATCCAGCATGCGCCCGTCCTCATCCGTTACCCTGAAGTTCATGAACAGATGGGGTGGCAACGACTCAGGCCTGAAGTCTTCAGGCTTTGCCGTCATGCCGGTCTGCTCCCGGATGTCGGCAATCAGTGCAGCAACCAGTGATCCGTTTCCAAACATTCCTGCTTTCTGGATGCGCTCGTTGAATCCTGCTGCATAATCAGGCAAGGGGACGCAGCGACGTCTCAGGCGCTGCGGCAGGGATTTGAGCAGCTGATGCGTTTTTTCCCTGAGCATGCCCGGCACCAGCCACTCACTGCGCTCGGGAGAAAGCTGGTTCAGTGCGTATACTGGCACAGTCAGTGTTACTCCATCACGGGGACTGCCCGGTTCAAAGTGATACGACAGAGGCATGTCAATACCGGCCAGGCGCACCTGCTTCGGGAAAAATTCGGTAGTAATCCCCGCAGCTTCGTGACGCATCAGATCATCCTTGTTCAGATAGAGCAGTTTGGGGTCATCTGCTTTTGCTGTCCTGTACCATTTGTCAAAAGTGCTGCCGCTAAAGACATGCCTGGGGATAAAGCGCTCATAAAAAGCGGTAATCAGGGTGTCATCCACCAGCACATCAATCCTGCGTGCCTGATGTTCCAGGCCTTCTATTTCACGAATCAGTTTCTGGTTGTGCGCAAAAAAGGGAGCGCGTGTGTCGAAATCTCCACCTGTGAGTGCTTCCTCGATAAAAATTTCCCGTGCGCGAACGGGATCAATCTGGGCGAATGGAATACGTCTCTGACTGTAGACTACCAGACCGTAGAGTGTCGCACGCTCGAAGGCGCTGACCTGTGCAGGGCGTTTTTCCCAGCGCGGTTCACTCCAGGTCTTTTTAAGCAGGTGCCGGCCAATACGCTCGAGCCATTCCGGCTGGATCTGGGCAAGACATCTGGCGTACAGGCGGCTGGTATCTACGAGTTCAGCTGCCATAATCCAGCGCCCGGCTTTTTTGCCGAGAGAGGATCCTGGCCAGGGGTAAAAGCGGATGCCACGTGCACCAAGGTAGCTGCCACCATCATCCGAGCGGTATCCGATATTGCCGAGCAGCCCGGTCAGCAGCGCCAGATGAAGCTGTTCATAGGTCGCATCGGTTTCGTTGAGATGCCATTTCTGTTCATGAATCAGGGCCAGAAGCTGGGAATGCACATCACGCCATTCCCTGAGACGCAAATGGGAAAGAAAGTTCTCACGGCAGGCTTCCTGCAGCTGGCGATTGGATTTTTTGTTTTTGACCGCATCATTGAACCAGTTCCAGATTTTGAGGTAACTCATGAATTCTGACCTGGGTTCGGAAAACTTCTGGTGCGCACGATCTGCTGCTTCCTGCAGTTCCAGAGGTCTTTCACGCGGGTCCTGGATCGAAAGAGCCGATGCGATGACAAGCACTTCAGTCAGGCTGGAATGATCCCGTGCAGCCAGAATCATTCTGCCAATACGTGGATCCAGCGGCAGCCGTGCAAGCTGGGCACCGATATGCGTCATCTGGTTGAGATCATCCAGTGCGCCCAGTTCCTGCAGAAGCTGGTAGCCATCCGCAATGGCGCGCTTTAACGGCGGTTCAAGGAAGGGGAAGGTTTCCACATCACCGAGATTGAGTGATTTCATGCGCAAAATGACGGATGCAAGGGACGAGCGCTTGATTTCAGGAGTGGTATAGGTCAGGCGCTGCTCGAAATCGCTTTCTTCATACAGACGAATGCAAATGCCGGCAGCAACGCGTCCGCACCGTCCGGCACGCTGATTGGCAGCTGCCTGGGAGATGGGTTCAATATGAAGCTGCTCGACCTTGTTCCGGTAGCTGTAGCGTTTTACACGGGCAAGTCCCGGATCGATCACAAACCGGATACCGGGCACGGTCAGGGAAGTTTCGGCAACATTGGTTGCAAGCACAATTCTGCGGGCGTTTGTAGGACGAAAAACCTTTTCCTGCTCTTCAGCCGAGAGCCGGGCAAAAAGGGGCAGGATTTCCACAACAGGAGGGTTGCGTCGTCGCAGCACATCCGCCGTTTCCCGTATTTCGCGTTCGCCCGGCAAAAAAATCAGAATGTCACCCGATCCCAGCCGGGTGATTTCGTCCACTGCATCCGCGATGGCTTCTATGAGCGTCCGCTGCTCTTTTGCTGCGCTTCGGGAGGGGGGAGGAACATCCCGTGTTTCCGTGTCCGAAGGGGCAAATGCGGGGTCGTAAACAGGACGATAGCGCACTTCAACCGGGTACAGGCGTCCTGAAACTTCAATTATGGGAACAGGCTCCTCTTCCGTGCCAAAATGGCGTGCAAAGCGCTCTGCATCAATGGTTGCCGAAGTGACAATAACCTTGAGGTCAGGGCGCAATGGCAGTATCTGTTTGAGATAGCCCAGCAAAAAATCAATATTCAGGCTGCGCTCATGTGCTTCGTCTATGATAAGGGTGTCATACTGCGAAAGCAGTCTGTCACCCTGCGTTTCTGCAAGGAGGATACCGTCCGTCATCAGCTTGACGGAGGCACCCTGGCTCAGTCTGTCGGAAAAACGGATCTGGAATCCGACATTTTCTCCCAGAGGGGTTCCCAGTTCGCTTGCTATCCTTTTTGCTGTTGAGGTTGCTGCAATCCGTCTGGGCTGTGTATGCCCGATCAGCCCGTTTTTTCCTCGCCCCAGTTCAAGGCAGATTTTAGGCAGCTGGGTTGTTTTTCCCGAGCCGGTTTCGCCACAGACGATGATGACCTGATTGGCCTGTATTGCGGTGGCAATTGCATCGCGCTTTGCTGATACAGGCAAATCTTCCGGGAAGGTGATGGGCGGTACGGCATGACGGAAGCCGCGATCACGACCATCGGTCCTGTCGCTGGCTGACGGATTTCTGTTTTTTTTATAAAATGGCGTTGCAGTCATATTCTTGCGATTATAATCCGAAGTGCCGGACACGGTATTGATTGTGCATCAATTTGCCCGGTAAAGGTATTTTTCGGCCTGTAAATGCCTCTTTAAAAGATAAACAGCTTTCTGTCGGACGGCTGTTTTGCAGAAAGTTTCTGTTTAAAAGTCAAGGATCAAGTGCATATGGAAGATTACGTGCAGTTTGTGGCCTGGTTGCGTTCAGTTGCGCCATACATCCACTCCTTCCGCGGACACACATTTGTTGTTGCCTTCCCGGGCGAACTGGTTCGTGCAGGAGCGCTGTCGACGCTTGCGCACGATGTCTCTCTTTTACACGCGCTGGGCATCAAGGTTGTGCTTGTGCATGGCTCACACCCTCAGGTAGAAGAGCAGCTGGCGCTGAGAAAGGTGCAGAGTGCCTTTCACAACGGAATGCGCATTACCGATGCGGCGGCACTGGAGTGTGCAAAGGAAGCATCGGGCGAATTGCGTCTGGACATTGAAGCGGCATTCAGCCAGGGATTACCCAATACCCCGATGGCGCACGCAGAAATCCGGATTATTTCCGGCAATTTTGTCACCGCAACGCCACTGGGTATTCTGGATGGTGTGGACATGCAGCTGACCGGCAAGACCAGAAAGATTGCTTTTGACAGCATCCGGTCGATTCTGGATTCGGGTGGCCTGATCCTGCTCTCCCCGCTGGGTTTTTCGCCAACGGGAGAGATATTCAATCTGAAGATGGAAGATGTTGCAGCAACAGCTGCCATTTCACTGCATGCCAACAAGCTGATATTCATTACTGAAACATCTCTCATGACGGATGCTGACGGGGAGGAAATCCGGGAAATTACCCCTGGCCAAGGGGATATCCTGCTCAATTCCGGCATTCTTTCCGAAGCAGCGGCAAACTATTTGCGCTTTGCGTCCCAGGCCTGTATCAGCGGTGTGCAGCGTGTACACATCGTTCCTTATGAAACGGATGGTTCTGCCCTGATGGAGCTGTTTACGCATGATGGCGTAGGGACGATGGTTACCTATGAGAACATTGATATTTTGCGTGAAGCAACCGTGCAGGATGTGGGCAGCATTCTGAAGCTGATCGGGCCGCATGAGGCGAGTGGCACCCTGGTCAAGCGTCCGCGTGAACTTATTGAACGTGAAATTGAAAATTTCTCCGTTATGGAGCACGATGGTGTTATTTTCGGATGTGCTGCGCTTTATCCGTTTCCGGCGGAAAAAATGGGTGAAATGGCCTGTCTGATTGTTGATCCTGAAGTTCAGGGTGAAGGGGAAGGGGAGCGCATTCTGGTTCACATCGAAAACCGCGCCAGATCCATGGGGCTTGGTCATCTTTTTATTCTGACAACGCAGACAGCGCACTGGTTTTTACGGCGTGGCTTCGTCTATGCCGGGGTTAACGAATTGCCCAGGGATAAAAAGCACATGTACAACTGGCAGCGTAAATCCAAGATACTGATCAAAAAACTCTGATGGCTGCAACGGAGCGGCAAACTCGATGACCAGATGAGATTCAATTGAATCGTGCTGTCGATGAAAAACAGGTCGATTTTTCAGATCTGACCGGGGTATGCGAAGGGACTTTTCACTGCAAAAATCTGTCAGGCATCAATTACGATCCGGATTGGTTACGCAGTTCCTGATGCCCATGCCCGGTACCGTCCTGGGACGGGACCGGGCGAGAGATTTTTAATGATATGCGTCAGAAAGTGTCCCTTTTAGTAAAGATTCAAAATTCTGTCCTGGGCCTGTTAAAGCGACAACATAGACAGTTTTAGTCGTTTCATCAATTGTATAGGCTACGATGTCACCGTCGTGGGGAATAGTTCGCAAATTCGGGTATATGTCGCTGCGATCACGACCCCGATAGGGGAACCTGGAGAGTGAGTAGCAGAATTTTTTGGTTTTTGTTACCCATTTTCTGGCGGTGTTTACAAAGCCGGAGCGTTTTACGATGTAGGCCGCACGCAACCTTATTGCATGTTCAGCGTCAGGCAAAATGATGACGGTGTAAAGCTGCATTATTCGCCATCAGCCAATTCAGCCATTAACCTGTCAAATACAACCTCCAGCGTATCTCCCAGGGATGGGTCGGATTCGCTCTTCAGGCAAAGTGGCACTACCACTTCACGCAACCATCTTTCAATATCAGGTTCGGGATGTGCTTTGATCTCTGGAAATATTGGTTCTGTGTGTTGCATGTTGTTCTCCTGTGATATGGAATTGTACCTTGTTTTTGCCAAAAAGGAGATCCGGTCCATATCTGTTCCCTGTAAATTTATACGGATAACGCCAGGTTTTTGTCGTGATGGCACAATTTAGGGATCATTGTCTTTGCGTTAAATTATGAGCTATGGGGCTGATCAGGCGCACTTCATTTCTCATCAGAAAATCGGGTCAAAAAACTCTGATGGCTGCAACGGAGCGGGGTTCAGACCTGATGGCGGGCATCTGCCCTGATATCAAAGCCTGAAGTTTTCTCCAAGGTAGACGCGCCTGACAGATTCGTCTTCAATGATTTCATCCGGTGCGCCTTTGGCCAGCACGGAGCCCTGATTGATAATGTAGGCACGATCACAGATGCCAAGTGTTTCACGAACATTGTGATCCGTAATCAGTACGCCTATGCCACGCTGTTTTAAAAACCGCACGATGCGCTGGATTTCAATTACGGCAATCGGATCAATGCCTGCAAAAGGCTCGTCCAGCAGAATGAATTGCGGATCCGTTGCCAGTGCCCGTGCGATTTCCACACGACGTCTTTCTCCACCAGACAGGGAAGTGGCCGAACTCTCACGCAGACTTTCGATCTGCAGTTCGGCAAGCAGGGAGTCGACTCTGGTTTCTATTTCGTCTCTGGACAGCGGTTTGTCATCAATGCGCTGCAACTCAAGCACGGCGCGGATGTTGTCTTCCACGTTCAGTTTTCTGAAGACGGAAGCTTCCTGTGGGAGATAGGACAGACCAAGTGCAGCTCTGCGATGGATCGGAAGTCTTGAAATATCCATGCCATCGAGGTCAATGGTACCGGCATCGGACGGGATCAGTCCGACGATCATGTAAAACGAGGTGGTTTTGCCGGCACCATTCGGGCCGAGCAGTCCGACAACTTCACCCCTGTTGACTTCCAGCGAGACATTATGGACGACGGTGCGCTTGCCAAATGTTTTTTGCAAGCCGGTAACAACAAGTCTGTTCATTGCCCTTGCGTTCTTTCTCTCGGTTGAATGACAGCGCTTACACGGCCATCTCCGGCAACAGACTGACCCTGGGAGGTGTTGTGTACGCGGTAAAATTCGCTTTTGCTGTCATAGGATATATATTCCCCCCTGACATCATCGGTGACCAGTTTTCCATCAAGACGCCTGAGGTTGGCGCGGGTAAAAAGACGGATGATTTCATTGCGGTTGTTGTATTCAATACGCTCTCCATAGGCTTCAACCCACAGGTCGGCTCCGCCGTCGCGTTTTTCGCGCAGGGATGCAAGCTGGCCCGGCGCTGCATACATGGTAGCATACAGATATCCTTCCGGGTCCTGAACCAGTATGACCTTTTCTGCCGTTGCCCGCATGGTCCCGCGGGTCATAACGACATGGCCTGTAAAGATGGTAACCTGTTTCACATCATCAGCGACCATCTGGCTTGCTTCTACGCGGGTCGGTTTGTCCCTGTCTGCTCTTTCCGCGTGTGCCAGCGGGTGCATGCTGAAGAGGAGGGCAAGAAAAATAATAACTGATCTCATATTTCGGATACCGTTAACGTCGGGGTCTTGCAGGTGGATAAACAACTTCTGCCCTGTTTAACAGAAACATTTCACGGGTTGCATTATTCGATTCCAGCCCGTTTGCAGAGATGTTCGTTTCGCCTCTCTGTACGTTTACTTCCACGTCCGTGCGCATGATTTCCTCGTCGGGAAAATACAGAAGATATTCGGTTGCCAGCCTGAATGCCGGGGAGTCTTTTGTCCGGGGTCTGAGGACGACCACATTTTCGTGCATGTGCATTTTACTGTTTTCGTCTTCCAGATAAGCCCAGTCCGAATACGCAATCTGCTGACGCTGCTGTTCGTCCAGAGATATCAGAACAGGAAATTCTACCAGATAGGAATCATTGACCGGGTAATGGGCAATTTTTTTTCCGGTCAGCTTGTAATCGGCCGGCTGGTTGGGTTTGATTCTGAAATACCGGAAATCATCGAAATAATAATCAGGTCTGGCCGGATCGGAGCTTTTCGCTTCAGTTGATACGCTTCTTTTCATGACCATGTTCAGCCAGGCAGCGCTCGCAGCAAGAACCGTTGCCAGTATAAAAATCACTATTAGCCGAAAGTGTTGCGTTGATCGCAGGCTCATTGTAAAAAGGTCTCCATGATTGCCTGATATTTACCTTGTGCTTTCAGGATCAGATCACAAATTTCCCGGGCGGCACCGTAGCCTCCTTCGGTATGGGTTACATAGTCGACCCGGTTGCGTACTTCGCTGTGTGCATTGGGCACACTTGCCGAAAACCCGACCTGCAGCAGCACGGGCAGGTCAATGAGATCGTCACCAATGTAGCCACAGTCTGCCGGAGTAAATCCGGTTTTTTCCAGCAGTGCACTGAATGCTCTACGTTTGTCATGGGCACCCATATAGACGTGTTCAACACCCAGGTCTTCAGCGCGTTTCTGCACCATGGGTGACTGGCGTGCGGTGATGATGGCGACCTTGATACCGGCCTTTTCCAGAAGTCTGAAACCCTGGCCATCAAGTACGTGAAAGACCTTGATGATTTCTCCTTCCGGTCCGAACAGCAGTTTTCCGTCGGTCAGAATGCCGTCGACATCAAAAACCATGAGTCTGACCCGGCTGGCTTTATCATAGGCGGCGTTCTGCATCAGATGACCTTTGCCTGTGTCAGATCGTGAATGTGCAGGGCTCCGATCAGTTTCCCGTCAACATCGTTTACCAGTAACTGGTTTATCCGGTACTGTTCCATGATGCTGAGTGCCTTGACTGCGAGTTGTCCTGGTTCAATGGTTCTGGGGTTGTGCGACATCGCATCCGAGACTTTTGCTCCGGCAAATGTCTGCTGCTTTTCGAGGAAGCGTCGCAGATCTCCATCTGTAAAAATGCCGATAGCGCGGTTGTCTGCGTCGACAACTGCAACCATTGCCATTCCTTTTTTTGTGATCTCGAACAGTGCATCCTGAATGGAGGTATCTGCTTTGACGACCGGTATCGCTGTTCCGCTTCGCATGATGTCGCTCACCAGCGTCATGAGACGACGTCCCAGTGCGCCACCGGGGTGTGAGCGTGCGAAGTCTTCTTCGCGAAAGCCGCGTGCATCCAGAACGGCAACTGCCAGCGCGTCCCCGAGTGCCATGGTCGCTGTGGTACTGGCAGTGGGTGCCAGATTGAGCGGACAGGCTTCTTTTTCAACGTGAATGCTCAGATGAATATCGGACAGTTGTGCCAGCCCTGAACGGGGTTTGCCGGTCAGGGCAATCATGCCAGCGCCCATACGCTTGATTATCGGGCAGATGGACATGAGTTCTTCGGCTTCTCCGGAGTAGGAGATGGCAATGAAAACATCCTGCTGCGTAACTTTCCCGAGGTCTCCGTGCAGTGCTTCAGCTGGATGGACAAAAAGCGCGGGTGAACCGGTAGAGGCGAAAGTGGCTGCAATTTTGCGTGCGACATGGCCGGATTTGCCCATTCCGGATACGACTATGCGTCCGGTGCAGTTCAGAAGCATCGTTATTGCTTTTTCAAAAAGCGCAGCTTCCTCACCTGACAGGCGATTTTTCAGATTCCCGATCGCATCCATCTCGATCTGCAGTGTTTTGGCTGCGAGATCCAGGGCGCGTTTGGCATCAAATTTTTGTGTGCGTTCAGACATATGCACAGTATAAACCAATTGAAATGATCTGGAATCGAATACGGTTCAAAACGTGTTAAAAATATGCTACGGGCGGGTTCAGGCGATCTTCCGGAAACAGACAGCTCCGAAAGAATAAAAAAAACGGGGCCTGGCGAGCAGCGGGCAATACCCCGCTCATCCGGAAAAACCGGCACGCTTTCCTGATGATCGGGCATGGATGTCCGGCAGAATTTTCGTGAGAATGCCGGCGTGTACGGCATCCGGACAGCTTCACGGAAAATGGTTCAAATGGAGCGGGAGCCGGAAAATGTCAGCCTGGTTCCAAATGAAAAAGTGCCATGGGAATGGGTTCTGTGTGGAGAGCGTCTGGAGCATGGCAGCTGTGTACGGCATGCAGGATGCAGCTGCCATGCCCGGCCCTGATTGAAAATTTCGGATTCAGTCAGCCCCCGATTGGACAACAGACCGAGAAAAGGCTTGATTTCCGTGTACCAGCTGGGTTATTCTTACAAAATTCTGTTGCACTTCATAGCTGAATTTATAAACAAAGATAGAAAGCATGTCATGATCCAGGGTAGTATTGTTGCTGTTGTCACGCCCATGCATCCGGACGAAAGTCTGGATATGGACACATTGCGTAAATTGTTAGACTGGCACATTGCCGAAGGCACAGATGCCATTCTCATCGTTGGAACAACGGGAGAATCTGCCACGGTTTCCATGGAAGAGCACTGCGAGCTGGTGAAGGTTGCGGTCGAACACGTCAATAAACGGGTTCCGGTCGTCGCTGGTACGGGGGGTAATTCAACAACGGAAGCCCTGGAACTGACGGAATTTGCAAAAAAGGTGGGTGCTGATGCGTCCCTTCAGGTCGTTCCTTATTACAATCGTCCGACCCAGGAAGGTATGTATCTGCATTTTCGCAGAATTGCAGAAACAGTTGACATCCCGATCATGCTTTACAACGTTCCGGGCCGGACCGTAGCAGATATATCCAATGAGACGGTATTGCGGCTGGCGCAGTTGCCGGGAGTTTTTGGTCTGAAAGATGCAACGGGTAATCTGGCAAGAGGGGTAGACCTCATGCGTCATGCTCCGGTCGGATTCCACCTTTACTCCGGTGACGATGCGACAGCAATGGCGCTGATGTTTTGTGGTGCCAAAGGAAATGTATCCGTTGTGGCAAATGTTGCTCCGAAGGAAATGCATTTGCTGTGTGCGGCTGCAATCAGGGGGGATATAGCTGTAGCCCGCGAAATCAATGACCGGTTGTTTTCGCTTCACACGCAGCTTTTTGTAGAGCCCAATCCGGTTCCTGTAAAATGGCTTTTGCATGAACTGGGCAGAATTCCGGCGGGCATTCGTCTGCCATTGGCACCACTGGGTGGTGCCTATCACGATATCGTCCGCAGTGCATGGAAGGAATCGCAGGTAAACTCGTAAGTTGGGATATCGGTTTATTATGAACATAAAAATAGCACGTCTTGCAGGCCTGTGTGCAGCGGGTCTCTTTCTGTTTTCTGGTTGTACTACCTGGGATAACCTGTGGGATGGAGACAGGATCGACTATAAAAGCGAAAATGACAAAAGACCCGTTCACAGACTGGAAGTTCCGCCTGATCTTACCCAGTTGCAGCGTGACAATCGCTTTACCATGCCTGATGCGGCTTCCGGCATTGTGACTGCTTCGGATTATCGTCAGAGACTGGCATTACAGACCGGGACCAGATCTACTACCTTTGGACCGGGTTCCGGTATTGTCGTGGCACCGAAAACGATGACGGATGCGCGTATTGAAAGAGACGGGAGCCAGAGATGGCTGACGATCAACCGTACGCCTGAGGAGTTGTGGCAGGAAGTCAAGGACTTCTGGCAGGATAGTGGCTTTCTGATCAATATTGAATCGCCCACAACGGGCATCATGGAAACCGACTGGGCGGAAAACCGTGCAAAGTTGCCTCAGGGTCTGATTCGGCGAACGATAGGTCGGGTGGTAGATACGCTGTATTCAACAGGTGAGCGCGACAAGTTCAGAACGCGTTTTGAGCGCAATGATGATGATTCCACCGATATCTTCATCAGCCATCGTGGTGCGCAGGAGGAGCTTGTCGGAGCCAACAAGGAATCGACCGTATGGACATCCCGCCCGACGGATCCTGAACTGGAAGCAGAATTTCTGTCGCGTCTGATGGTCCGGTTGACAGACAACATGGAGCGCGAACTCAACCAGGCAAAACTGGCTGCAGCAACTCCGGTACAGTATCGAGCCAATCTGGTCAAAACGGGTGGGCAGTCCATAATTGTTGTTGAGGAAAGCTTTGACCGTCTGTGGAGGCGGGTGGGGCTTGCCCTGGATCGTGTAGGTTTTACAGTTGAGGATCGTGATCGTTCGCAGGGAATCTATTTTGTGCGCTATGTTGACCAGGATATTGAAGCCAGGAGTCAGTCAGCCCAGAGCAGAGGCTTTTTCGCCAAGCTGTTTTCGTCTTCGGACAAGGACAAGGACAGGGCAGCAAAGAGGTACCGTATTGGTGTGAGAGAGGCCCTTGGCGGCACAACACAGGTGTATGTGCTCGATAGCGAAGGAAATCCGGAAACGAGTGCTACGGGTGAGCAGATTCTGTCGTTGCTTTATGGGCAGTTGAGATAGGCCGGATTGATGTTTTTTGACCCCACGGAAAATCCGTGGGGTTTTTTTATAATTTGTCACGCATCCTGTTTTACCCGTCGGGAACGGGCCATTATTGTTGACGAGATAGCATTATGCGTGCGAACTGGGGCACCGTATTCAGTTGTTTTTTCCGGTCAAAGCCGGGTCCTTGTGCAGGGATGACAGTTGCTGCTGCACCGGAATTTTTCTGTGCAGGCAGAAAAACTGCTGTTTGCCGCCGGTAAATATTTCCGTTTGCCTGATATGGTTAACGTCTGTGTTGTAGTTTTCTGGAGACAGAGCATCAGGCTGCTTGAATCCGTAAAAAGGTCTGGGTCGTTGCATAAATTGCCTGGATCAGCCCGTTCATGCTTTATTCACAAGCAATGTCCTGTCCTGATTTTATCCGGCCCAATCAGGAGAAACCGGACCGGGTCCGTCAGATTGTGTGCGAGAATATGGCGTTATGAATGCCCTTTCCCGACTGAAAATCTGCAACAGTCTATACTTTTCCTATTATCTGCCGAGAAGAACGATGAAAAAACCAAAGCCTGCACGTAAACAGAAAGCCCCTAAAAAGAAAAAAAGCAAAGCGACTGGAGTGCGCAGGGTAAATGATGAATCCAGAGCAAAGTCCATCCATATTGATTTTACCCGCATAGACGAAATTTTTGCCAGAATTGACTTTGAGGCGTTCCCGTTCGCTCCGGACTCGGAAGAGATGAAGGCATACCTGGAAGCAGAGTACATGAACCATATCATTTCCAGTCATATCCGCTCGAAAGACCAGATTCGGGACATAGCTTTTATGGCACTTGAAAGCTCGCCTGCCTGTGCTGGTGCTTACGTAACGCTTGGTCAGCTCAGTCAGTCGGTTGAGGACAAAATAGGCCTGTTCAAAAGAGGTGAGCTGGTTGCCGAGCATTTGCTGGGCAAAGATTTTTTTGAGAAAAACAGCGGAAGCTTTGATCAGTTTCATGAGGCCAGAAGCTATTTGAAGGCATTGCTGGAGTTGGCGAAAGTTTATTCATTCCTTGGAGACTTTGAAAATGCCATTCTTTACCTGAAAAAATTGTTTGAAGTTGAAGAAGAAGCTGTTTTTACCCTGCACCAGGTATTGCTGGCACTGTTGACCGAATCTGGCAGATATGAGGAGGCTGAAGAAGTGCTTGAACGCTTTTCTTCCGAGACTACTGTTGCTGTGTTATATACGCGGGCATTATTGCAGTTCAGAAAATGGGGAGATTCGGAAGATGCCAACAACAGCGTGATTATGGCGATTGACAGGTACAGGAATGTAGCCCGCGCCCTGACAAGTAATCCATCCCCCACCAAAGAGGACATACGCGATCTGGTTCAACACGAAACGAATCTGGATGTGCTTTCGGAGAACTGGTACGTGCTGATTTGCTGCAACGCCTGGCAGCAAACGGAAGGTGCGATTTCCTGGCTTGCCGAGCGGTTGGAGAAAGTGTGAAATTCCTGCGGCTGATTTCAGGAAAATCCTGAAATTTTTAAACGTAGGGTGCCTCTTTTTTCGATACAATAGACGGAAACTTTTCAGTTCGTCAGACCTGCATTAACGGACTCTGCAAAGACTGCGGATATAAAAATCGGGGTTTTACCCTTTTTTGGCAAAAATCGACCAGCCAGCATCTTTATGCTGGTTTCTGGAAAACGAACGCTGCTGTGTATTTTTTCCAACGAACGATCAATCAGAAAATCCATGAAAAAACCAAAATCAAATCGTAAACAAAAAACTCCAAAGAAAAAAAAGAAAGTGTCACGTGTGCGCAAATCAAAGCCGGGTCATACTGGCATCACCGGCAGAGCAAATCCGGACGAAACTGTTCTTTCCCGTATACTTGAGAGGATAGATCGTCTGGCAGAGCTGGACGATGAAGATATCGCTGCTCTGGAAAAGCTGGACCAGCGTGATTTCACTGGCATGGAAAAACCGGACCATGTTGATGTTGCACGTGTAGAAGAATTTTTTGCAAGCGTAGACTTTGATGCGCTTCCCCTGGATCCTGACTCGCCAGAATTTCAGGCACTTGAAGAAGCACAGACTCTTCTTTTTACCTTCAGGCCACCTTCCACTTTCCTGTATGACATGCGTCCGGACAGGCTTCCAATTGGACGGGCGCATCGTGCTCTGGAGATTTCGCCTCATTGTGCTGAGGCTTACGCTATTTTGGGCTGGCACTGTACGAACCCTGAAGATGAAGTTGCCTTGTACGTGATGGCAGAGAGAGTTGCTTCGAGTGTTTTGGGTGCAGAATTTATTGCCGAATGCTTTGGCGAGCTTTCTTCGTATGACGAGTCTGGCCCACTCCTGTTTGCACTGGCAAGTCTGCTTCAGTTTCATATCAAAACGCACGACGATGATCAGGCCGTTGACTATGCACAGGTGATGCTTTCGGCAGATGGTGCCGACGTCTCCGGTATTCGTTATTATTTGCTGCCAAAGTTAATAGAAATGGATGCTGACGATGATGCCGAAGAAGTTTATGCAGTAGTTCCAGCGGATTTTTCAACTACCTGGGCCTATTCACGCGCCTTGCTGGACTTCAGAAAATCTGGAGACTCGGATGTCGCGAATGCCAGCCTGGACAATGCTTTCAGACATGACGTGGGTGCGGCGCTGTATCTGACGGATGAAGAAGCAGTCCCGGGCGATGACAGATACAATATTTTTTCGGATAAAGACGAAGGTGCGCAGTACCCGCTTGTCAACAGGAAGGTCTGGCAGAAAACAGAAGGTGCGCTTCGCTGGATGAAAGACCGTGTTGACAGCTTCAGTCGCGAGTGGCATTTGAAAGAAGAAGAAGAAGATTTATGATGGTGAAGACGATTTTGTGGAGCCCTGACCGGCAGTATCCCGGATACGAAGGCGGCCTCACAATGGAACTGATCTGTCTCCAAAATTATGGTTTTACCTGACGGGGTGGGTTTTGTCGTTCATTTCAGATGCCATCTTCAGAAACAGCACAGACCAGTGATATTTTTTCCTGGTATCGTCTGCAACTGCTATTGCACAGGTTTTTGATATCAACAGTCGCAATGCGGATTTATTGTTGCTTCGTGTGCATGGCATCCCTTCCACCTGGTTGCTTTCGTCTGATGAATATTTCATTTTCTGGCAAAGGCGTTCTGAACCTTGCGTTTCCGACCATATTCTTTTCCAGCAAGGTCCGGCATACGGCAAACATGCCGTATGCCGGGTAAAAAACAGGCTTCCAGAGGAAAAGTATTTTTTTGCACAGGGAATGTTCTGGAGAGGGGAGGGGAGTTTTTTGAGTCTGACCAGACGTCCTGTTTTTCAGGCGAGGGTGACAAAATGGAATTGTCAGAGGGCGACATTCCGGTCTTGTCCTGACACGCGATATAGCCCTGTCCCGCTTTAAAAAAGGGAGACAATTACTCCATATGCCGAAAGGGCTGTGAAAGCAGGGATTGCACCAAAAAGCAAAAAATGCAACAAAAGCGCGTTCGCCGCAAGATGCCAGGATTCTCTTATGATTTTTGGATAACAGCCAGTTCGCTGTTATGTCTGGGAAAGGCGGGAATTTTTGAAGAAACCTGAAGAGCCATAAAAGGCTTGATGGTGCCGACGGCGAGATTTGAACTCGCACAACTTTCGTTACTACCCCCTCAAGATAGCGTGTCTACCTATTCCACCACGTCGGCATCTGTGTATCAATATTACCGTAGCATTCTCGCATTTTTACCACCATATCTTCACCAGGCACAAAGCGCATGGATCGGAGTGGTACCTGCCTATTTTGTGGTTCGTGTCAGTCGCGAGTTTACTGCACGAACTTTTTACTGATAATCCTAGAGTGTTCTCACTCACCGGCATATTACCACAAAAAAAGTCATGAATCATCTTCCGGACGAATGTCTGCTACTGTATGAGACAGATTTGCTGACATTTCACCTGGCAGAAGTTCCGCTTACCTCTGCGCAGGTGGCTGAGCCGGTACCGGTTCAGCCGGTGCTGCCGGCGCACCGGGAACTGCCATCAGGCCTGCAGCAACACTTTCAGTTCTTTCAGGTTGGGCAGCGCCTGGCACAACAGTCATTGTTTCCAGTCGATCAGCAACGCCCTCTTTTGAAGCAGGGCGATTCCCGATATACGCAAGGACCATTGTTGCACCAAAGAACAAAACAGCAGCCGCAGCAGTCGAGCGGGACAGGAAGTTGGAAGAACCGGTTGCACCAAAAAGACTTCCGGATGCCCCCGCTCCAAATGCCGCACCCATGTCGGCACCCTTGCCATGTTGAACCAGAACAAGACCGATTATGGCCAAAGCCGATAAAACCTGAACAGCGATAATTGCCGTGAACATGATAATTTCTCTTTTCCTTTTTTTTCCACCCGGAACATTTCGGGGAGGCCTATTATAGTACAGCTTTTGCAATTGCCAAAAAATCTGCTGCTTTTAATGCTGCACCACCGATGAGTCCGCCGTCAATGTCGGGCATTTGCAACAGTTCACGTGCATTTTCCGGACGCATACTCCCGCCGTATAAAATCCGGACCTGATTTCCGGCAGTCGGACTCTTTTCGACGAGGATTTCCCGCAACATGGCATGCACTTCCTGAGCCATTTCAGGTGTTGCCGTTTTGCCAGTCCCGATAGCCCATATCGGTTCATATGCAAGAACAAGTCCCAGTGTCTCTTCGGGTTCCAGAACATTTAAAAATGCTCTCATCTGCAAACTGATCACTTCACGTGTCCTGCCAGCCTCTTTTTGTGCCAGTGTCTCGCCGACACACACAATGGGAGTCAGCCTTGCTGCCAGAGCGCGCTGGGCCTTGTTTGCGATTTCCTCATCAGTTTCTCCGTGATACTCACGTCTTTCCGAATGACCGACTATGACGTATTTGCAACCGAAGTCCTGCAACATTCTGGCTGAGATCTGTCCGGTGTATGCGCCAATTGCATGGGAAGAAACATCCTGTGCTCCCAGTGCAATCCCTGACTGAATCAGAATTTCGCTACACTGGTACAGATAGGGGGCCGGCACACAGACAGCCAGTTCACCTGATACGTCTGTAACGCCTTCCTTGATTCCACGCAACAGCACCCCATTTGCAACGAGACTGCCGTTCATTTTCCAGTTACCAACAAAAAGTTTCTGACGCATATGACTCCTGAATTTCAAATTGTTCTGCTGTAATCTGACATGTCAAAAACATATTTTTCTATCAGGCTCTCACCGGAAGTGTCCACCGTTTCGCCTGATGATCCGGGTTTACCCATCGGGACAGCGTCAATGAATTATGATGCTTCTGTACTGATCGCTGTCCAGGACGTCATCGTCATCATCATCGTCGTCATCATCATAGCTACCTGCGTACTGACGCTCGATTTCCTCCGGAGTAGCGGCGCGTACTTCCGCTACCTGCAAGGAAAACCGCAGTGCCATTCCTGCCAGTGGGTGGTTGCCATCCAGAACTACTGTGTCATCGGCAATGTCCGTAACAATAAATACGACTGCATCTTCTTCCTCGTTTCCTGTGATGCCTTCAAAGTGCATGCCAACTTCCAGTTGAGGGGGAAATTTGTCGCGTTTTTCGATTTTGACCAGCTGGGGATCGTAATCACCAAAGGCCTCTTCCGGTTCAACCTGAACCATCGTTGTGTAACCGACTTCCTTTCCTTCCAGCGCTTCTTCGATTGAGGGCAGGGTGTCCTCGTATCCGCCATGCAGATAAACCATTGGCTCCTGGCCTTCCTCAAGCAGATTATTTTGTGCGTCAGACAGTTTGTAAAGAACAGTGACAACCGTGTTTTTTGTTATTTTCATAAAGGCTCCAAAAGCGGCAGTAATCAATTTGCCATTGCCCGGTATTATACATTCTCGGACGCAACAATAAAATATACAGTTGTCAGCACTTTTTTGCTATAATCGGTTTTGTGCCGCGATTGTGTCGATTTTCGAACGGACTCGGACTGGTTTTGTTGTGTTTTCCAATATTCTTTTAAATTGGCTTTCAGGGGAAATAAAAAATTCTTTTTTCCTGTTTGCGAACAGCCTTAAGTACGTGCTGATTTAGGGAAATTAAGACACAAAATAACAACAAATGCCCGATTTATGGCAATTGAGCATTAAAAAATGCGTCAAAGTTCCTGTTCACCTATTGCAAGGAGCAAAAAATCGCTATAATCTCGGCTATTAGAGTCTTTTTGAATTGTGCTCTGTATTCCGGATGCTGGAGTACATCCATACGGCTCTAAAAAGTACTTATTACCGGTAATATTTATTTTTGTTATATTTTTTTAAGGATGAAAAAATGAAAAGAACGCTTTTAATCGCAGCTATTCTGGCAGCCGCATTAGGTGCTTGTACGTTTGGCGAGCCGCCACCGCAAGACAAAATGCGTATTGAAGCACAAAAGCTGATCAAGGCTGGTAAACGCGAAGAAGCCATGGAGCTCAAAAAGCAAGCCGACCAGATCGACTCTGACTTAGCTGCCGCCCGTGCAGCCGCATTGGCAGCAGAGAGGGAAGGTCGTACTCCCGCTTCCGCTCCAGCTCCAGCTCCAGCTCCAGCTCCGAAGCCAGCTGAAGGCGAAAAGCCAGCTGAAGGCGAAAAGCCAGCTGAGGGCGAAAAGCCGGCTGAGGGCGAAAAGCCTGCAGAAGCACCCAAGAACTAATATAGCAATACCTTCAGTAGTACAAAAATACCGGTCCGGTCGGACCGGTATTTTTTTTGATGTGTCCGGTACGGGTGTCCAACCTTGTGAACCTGCACTACAGGCCTGGTCTCTGGCTGGAGGAATAGTAGAAGAGTATCCACCGCGTGGTGGAATCTGAAGAATGCAGGAGGCAGCCCCCCGGTCGGACGAACATAAGGAAGTCACGAAACTAAAGGAGTCCGCAACAAAGCGACATCCAGCACTACCCGAATCGCTGGCTGCAGACGTAGCAGATATGTGAGTTGATGGTGCCGCATCTGTCCGGGGAGACCTCACAAGACAGCGAATGACAGCCTTTCTGATATCCGTTGAACCCGTACAGTGATGCACGACTGAATTGTGTGGTATCTGTTGAGGCCATGCCACCAGACAGATCCGTGAAAGGCCGGGCAGCAGTAATTTTACGAACGGGAGAAAGAAGAAGTAGTGTGACAAGAGCAGAACAGCTCAAACCGGCTGGTTGTGTGAGGACAGAATGAACCGGAGAGCAATCCGGAAGCGCAGAGTGCCACATCACTGAAAACCGCAGACGAAAACGGTGCAGAGTAACGGGTACGACGATATACCCGGAATATCCGTAAGGAATGCATCCGAACTGCCGTATTCAGGTTGCCATCTCAGAGTACATGCGCGTTTGCGTCGCAGCCTGACGCAAGCCCGGGAACCTGTTTCCTGCTCCCGGGAAGGATTCTGGCGACCAGGCTTGTCAGGCCTTGTTGGGCTGCATGCGCCCTTCGAGGCTTCAGTTGTCTGTTGTAAAATGAACAAAATCAGGAGCGCTAAAAGTAGGCGAACACGTGTTTCTGCGGGAATTCCGTGTGCGGTCTGCCTGCGTTCGTATCAGGAAATTCCATAAACAACATGCCTGAAAAAGATTTTTATCCTTTTTGCAGTATGGCGATGTTGATGATGGCTGAAAATCGCGATATCGCGGAGGAAGCAGATGCACCACGCGCCACTATGGTGTGATGTTCCGTCATGCACGTTCAGCAGACACGCTCACCCACCTGACCGCATCCGGCCTTTCCACCCGTTTTCTGCCACCTGACGTACTATCCTGTATTTTGTGCGGTTTCTTTTCCGGCATCCACACAGCAGAATACATCGAAACGGGCGAAAGGAATTGAACCTTGTGTATGCAATGTTTCGTGGAAATGCCTGTATTTAGCAAATTCTTTAGCCGTATTTCCTTTGAGCGTCAATCCGGTAGCAACCTGGCAAAAAAGCAGGCATTTGCCCTTTGGTTTACATGGGATGCCAATTAAAAATGGTTGAAAAAAAATCAACCCTAAGTTTCTGCTAAGTTTTGGGAGTTAACATGGTCAGGCGCGTGGTATAACCTGACCGGGCGTGTCAGCGAGCTGCTTTTTGCTCACTGCGCCCGCTTGCATGTGGCCGACTGCGCTGGTCACCTGATGTGCATGACATGATTTTGGGTCATGTACATTCAGCGTTTCGGGGAAAACGTTATTGTGTGCAACTCTTTTTACGGTATTATTTTTTTGTTGCAGCTTTTTTAATTCCGATAACATCGCTTTCTGTTCAGCTTTCCCGGGTCATGCGGAATGCACGGTGAAGAACGGGATATTTGACTGAACCCCTCTTTTGAAGAATTTGCAATGACAAGTCAGAGGGGGAACGAACTTTGATACCCGAAAACCCATGGTATTGAAGAAGTGTATTGCCGGCAGGACCCAGGAAAACAGAAGAGAACGAAAGTGCACCGCACTTTTTACTGGCCTTATCGCCGTGATCAGTCTGGTTCATGAGAGCTTCAACTCCGGTTTAAGCAAAACCAGCACAAAATAGTGCGGTTTCAGTTTTCGCTTCGTGCAGGCTGATCCCGACAAGCCTGGATCAACCTGAAAAAGAATGTAGTTTGGAAAAAACAGGGTAGCAAGTACAAAAATGGCTGCCCGCACGGTCTAACCTGTTTGAATAAAGGTGAAATATGAAAAAAAGATTTGTTTTTATCGCCGCTCTGGCGTTGTCATTTGTTTTCCCGGTAGCCCTGTCCGGACTGGGTTTGCCAGTCGGCGAGGCAATGGCGCAAAACACAGTATATACTGTACATGTGCAAGGGGAATGGAGTGGAGGGCTTTATCGCGATCAGAAGCTGTATGCCAAGACCGAATCCAGAGAATATGGAATCAGGGCGCACACCCAAATTGGAGCAAGATCAGCTGCAATATCCCAGTTCAAAGAAGAGAACCCGAAATATAAGAAGAGTGTAAAAGCGACGATCATTAGCTCTGAAAAGAGCCCAGCACCAAAGGTAAAAAAGTAGCCTCTCTGATGTGGCCTCGGTCAAAGCTTTGGGATAAAACAGCCGATCTGTTTCAGGCAAAACCACTGCGATGACGTTTTTTTGCGCTCTTCATGAGCGCAAAAAATTTTGTTTTAACAGTGAGTTTAAATGAATTTCGATAAATACAAAATTGCCAAAACGGTCAGTGGGAAAGCTCCGGAGGCACACGTGGCATGGTCGGCTTTTTCAACGCCTCCAGTTGCCCCTCCAGATGGGTGGCTGCAAATGGATCAGGTGGAACACCTGATCTGAGAGGTCGGTTCGTGAGAGAGGTTGGAGGAAACTCCGGCGCTCTCGGCGCTGTCCAGGAGGATGCGATACGCAATATTACTGGGGAAATGAATGCAGCGTGGGAGGATTTCGATGGGTGGGGTTCGCAGACAACAGGTGTATTCAGTTGGAAAAGGCTTTCAACGCACGGCAATGAAGTTGAGGGCGGTGGATACAGAGGTGAAGTTGTGTGGTCTTTTGACGCTTCTCGCGTTGTTCCGACCGCGAGAAGCGGACAGTAAATGTCGCCTCGCTTGCCTGCATCAAATCGTGACTGCAAAAAGGGCAAACGGACAGTACCATGAAGTCAGAATGGCTCAAATGAAGAGCCTGATGATGGGTTACGCGTTGGAGGTTCAGGCGCTTTGCTAAACTGAAGGTCTTTGATTGTGCTAACGAAGGTCTCTGCCAACTCCACTATATCCGCAGCGACTGCATGATTGAGAGCAGGCCTTGTGTAGTCTGCCATGATCCGGCTTTCCTGTATATCGTTCAATACGTGACCCATAGCCGATAAAGCAGAGTTGTTTTTCACCACATATTAACCGAATGCCCCGATCAGGCCATGCATACATGGACGCCCCCAGTATAACTGGATCATGCAGAGAGGATACAGCGCTGAAAAACTTGTTGCCTTTGATATCATGAACGACTCCATGAATCCCTCCCTGATACCTGGTGACAGTGTTCTTATAAACCTTGCTGATACCATGCCTGTTTCCGGAAGGATCTACGCTGCAAGCTTTGAAGGTGAAACCCTTGTTCGCAGACTGCATCGTGACGGAACTGCATGGTGGTTGGTAGCGGACAATCCCAACCAGAACAGGTTTCCGCGCATTGAGTTGAATCCCGCCTATTCGGCTATTGTTGGTCGTACTGTGTTACGTCAGACGGAGGACTTGTGACATAAGAAAATTCCCAATATCCCTGCGCTGCATCTCTTCAGCGTCAACCAGAAGCCATCACTTCTCTCAAATCCTTTTCAAAATGGCGACCTTTTTGGAAGACGGTAGCCAGAAACAGGCGTGATACTCATGGCATGAAAAGACTGAACTTTCTTCCAAAGCTCCTTTTTTTTGCTGTCATTTTTATCAGTGGAAAAGCAGTGGCAGACTGCTTTGATGTAGCAGCGGCATATCATGGTGTCAATCCCTGGATATTACGTGGAATCGCTCACGTTGAATCCGGATTTAAAGAAAAAGCCAGAAACAAAAACAGAAACGGCACGTGGGATTATGGCATGATGCAGATCAATTCGATC
>Ga0099364_10002452_pt1 | contig 29559 bp, 31 predicted proteins | sample TergutTh196P3_FD_73070 | JGI IMG/M metagenome (GOLD analysis project Ga0099364, IMG submission 73070) | Microcerotermes parvus P3 segment gut microbial communities from Pointe-Noire, Republic of the Congo - Th196 P3 | ecosystem: Host-associated > Arthropoda: Insects > Digestive system > Gut ...
GCTCACAATTTAAAAAGCGAAGGATACAAGCAGATACTAAAATACGCCATCGTTTTCCACAAGAAAAACTGCGAGGTTGCGATGGAAAAAGAATAAGCGGTTGACAAATCGAAATTTTTGTGAATTAATTCGCGGGATTTGCGTTTTGGCTGCTCGTTGCATTCTATAAACCTTTCAGTCTAAACAATAAAACTCTTGACAAGGCACATTGTTTATGCATAATTAAAGTTAAAGTTTGATTATACATAATATTGCGTGGAGGTCGAGATGTTTTTCCAAAGACATATAAAAAATGCATTTCTTGAGCGCTCAAAATGGAATGGAGCGGTTATCGTAACAGGAGCCCGGCAAGTTGGCAAAACTTCTCTTATCGAAAACCTTATGCCGAATATTCCCAAAGTGGAGCTTGATGATAAACTCACCCTTGAGATGGCAAAAAATTCAACATCGCAGTTTATGGAGCTAAATCCGCCGCCGGTATTTATTGACGAGGTTCAGTATGCTCCTGAGATTTTCCACTATATCAAAATGAACGTTGATAAAAGCAAGAAAAAAGGGCAATATTTTTTATCAGGCTCACAACCATTCAAGTTAATGCAAAATGTTTCGGAGAGTTTAGCCGGGCGTGCCGGAGTCCTCACATTATACGGTTTGTCTTTGCGTGAAATTAATCAAGAAGCTTGGGATAAACCATTTCTGCCGACTAAGGAATACTTGCTTGAACGTAAACGTGAACATGCGGATGTAGATTTAAAGACGATATGGAACATAATATGGCGCGGAAGCTATCCGGAATTATATGAAAAACCTGAATATCCTTGGGACATGTACTATAGCGATTATTTAAAAACATATATCGAACGCGATATCAGAAATTTAGCAAGAGTCGGTGATGAATTGCAATTTTTGCAATTTATCCGTATACTTGCCGCCAGGATCGGAAACATTTTAAACCTCAACGATGCCGCAAAGGAAGTACAGATATCCCACCCCACCGCCAAGCATTGGCTGTCAATTCTCCAAACAAGCGGGATTGTTCATTTACTGCCACCTTATCATAACAATTTTGGAAAAAGAGTTATTAAATCACCAAAACTGTATTTCACGGATACGGGCCTTGCCTGCTATCTGGCACGATGGAACTCACCCGAGAACCTAATGGCAGGGGCAATGAACGGCGCATACCTTGAAACATTTGTCATTAATGAAATAATCAAGAGCTATGTCAATTCCGGTAAAGAGGCGGAAATATACTTCTTTCGTGACAGCAACGGTGTTGAGATAGACTTAATGATTTATGAAAACGGAACCTTGTATCCCCTGGAAATAAAAAGTACAAGCAATCCTGCTCCCAACATGATAAAAGCCTTTGACTTAATTGACACAATCCCTGATATAAAACGCGGAGAAGGCGGGGTGATCTGCCTATCAAAAGAGTTGCTGCCGTTAAAAAACAGTGATAAAATCATCCCGATTTGGGCGTTATGAGCGATACTCTCCGTCACAAAATGTGAAATCTTACTGTGAAGTTGACATTCCCAATTTTCCAATCGTGTCAAACACCTATGATTAGTAGGCTTGTGATATTTTTGGACAATAATATAACGAACTCGTCTTCTCAAACTCGTGCTGTCAAGGTACTTTGTCCAATGTCATAAAAAATTCATATTTGACCCTATTGACAAGGGCGGGGCTTTGTTATAAACTGAACGTGTACAGTATGTGTTCAATAGCGCGAGGAGGTCGGCATATGAGTTTGTCAGAGCATGATTTGCGGCGAAAGATAATTGACACGGCTAAAGAAATGCTGGGCGAAACAAGCGATGTCGCGAAAATTACCGTCCGGCTAATCGCGCAGCGAGCCGGTGTCGGCGTCGGCTTAATCAATTACCATTTCAAGAGCAAGGACAACTTAATGAGCATCGCCATCGAAGAAACTATGGAGAGAACCATAACGAACTTCATGGGAGATGATAAGCCGGGGATAGCTCCTGACGTTAAGTTGCGGACTCTGTTGAAAGATCTGTGCGACACGGCGGGGCGCGACGAAAATCTGATTCGATTCATGCTGCTCCGTGAGATAAGCGAGGGCTGTATGGATGCTCCCTTGTACTTGATTCCAATGTTAAGAGAAATATTCGGAGGGCAAAAAGAGGATATGCAGCTACGGATTATCGCCCTGCAAATCCTTCAGCCGATTCAGCTATCCGGCTTAAACCCCGCCGCGTTTCTTATGTACAGCGGCATCGACATATCGGATACCGAGCAGCGCAACCGATTCATCGACACGCTCGTCGATAACATGATTGCCGGGAACGGAAAGGAAGATGTTTGATGAAGATAGCAACATTGCTGAGTTCCATAGTGACTGTGCTGGCCGTTGCATCGACCATGATATGCGGACTTTGGATAAAGGCGAACAATGTCGCCGACCCAAGCTCGATCGATTTTCACAGGACAATCGGCATTGTGTCCGTTGTATGCTGCGTGATAACCGCAGTGATGGTCATTGTCCTGATACGCCGGATATAGCCTGCGGGGAAAAGCGAAAGCCCACTTGACGAGGAGTGAAAACCATGAAGAAGGAAACCGAAGAAAAACTTGCCAAGTCATTGACTGCGGAAGCTACGGAACTATTACCGTTTCTACCCTATTTGCTTCAAGATTTTTGGGAACTCGGAATCAACCCTGACGTTGTGACAGAATTGATAAACAGGCACATCGCTTTGTCGGAAAGCGCAAGGGTATTGGATTTAGCTTGCGGCAAAGGCGCGGTATCGGTAAAACTTGCAGGGAAGCTGCGTATTAAGACAAAAGGGATTGACTTAATCCCTGAGTTTATAGAGTATGCCGCGCAAAAGGCACAAGAGTTTAACGTCGATAATTTGTGTGAGTTTGTCGTTGGCGATATCAATGAAGCCGTTGAAGTTGAAAAGGGGTATAACTGCGTTGTATATGGAGCAGTAGGTGACGTGTTGGGCAACTTTGCTGAAACTTTGAACAAGCTGAAAGCGACCGTTAATCAGGGCGGGTATATACTGATTGATAACTATGATTTTATTCCCAAAAAGCAGTGGGCGGCACTATTCAAGGAATCTGGCTTGGAACTGGTTGAAGCAGTTTACGACGATGACCGGGTGAAACGTGACAGTAGTGATACATTTCGGCTTGTTTCCGATAGTAAATTAAGTATGGCAGCGCTGACCGCAAGGGCAAACGAGCTAACCCTGAGATGTCCCAGCAAAAAAGCTATTTTTGAGGGGTACATCAACAGCCAGCAAAGTGAATACGATGATATAGAGAGCCAGAACAGCATTGACAACGCTACATGGTTTTTGAAGAAATTATAATCCCGCTTGTCGGGAAACGGAAAGGGGACGCAGAGAAAATGAAAGCTATCGCAATCAACGGAAGCCCAAGAAAAAGCCATAACACGGGAACGCTGTTGGCTCATGCGGTTCATGGGGCGGAATCCGTAGGCGCTGTTTCTGAAACAATACACTTGTATGACTATCGCTTCAGCGGTTGTGTAAGCTGCTTTTCCTGCAAGCTGAAGCACAAGGCAGGGGAGGGTCGTTGCGCTGTAAACGACGAGTTATCGCCCCTACTCGAAAAGGTGATGAATTGCGATGTCCTGTTATTGGGTTCGCCCATATATTTCAGCGATGTCACGGGCATGATGCGTTCTTTTATGGAACGGCTGGCATTTATGAATCTGACGTATGACGACCCGTACCGCCCCGCGCCGGGCAAGCGCATTTCATCGGCGTTCTTCTTTACCATGAACCTGCCCAAAGAGGGCGAACAGTATTACGCGCCCCTGTTTGAAAGCAACAGCAAGGTTTTGGGATTGCTCGGCGGCACGACAGAATATTTCGCAAGCTATGACACATTCCAGTTTGACGATTATTCCAAGTATGCCGCAGGGATATTTGACCGCAGCCACAAAGAGAAAGTCCGTGCGGAACAATGGCCGATTGATTGCGAGAAGGCCTACGAAATCGGGAAAAGGCTTGCAACGGCTTGTTCGTAGAAAAACTTTACGATGGGAGAAAACACCATGCTATCCATAAGAAAAATGCAGAAAGATGAATCGGAGCGTTGTACGATATGGCGCTTCGCGCTTTTCAGCCTGACTACGAAAAGTACGGCGTCTACCCGCCGCTGATTAACACAAAACGCAAAAGATTCTTGCCACCGCTTATGTTTGGAAAAACCATACTTGCTGACGGCGTAATTATCGGCGGCTCGTTCGTTGTGGGTTTTGGCAAAAAAGGCGAAATCGGCGCGATTTTCATTGACCCGCTTCATCAGCATAAAGGCTATGGAAAGCAAGCCATGCTTCTTATTGAGGATATGTACCCGAAAGTCAAAAGGTGGAAGTTGGAGACACCCGCCGAAAGCCACGGGCTTCATCGGTTCTACGAATCTTTGGGATATGTCAAAATTGGGGAAAAGGAAGATGCCGGCAGCGGCGTCAGGGGCTTTGTATACGAAAAGATATGCATGATGTCGGATTAAGGAGAAGAAATATGGAAAACAAAGAATTATCAACGCTTGATATTCTCATTGAAACGCATAAAAGGCTGGAACGCCAAGGCCCTGGCAGTTCAGAAATGACTGTCAAGGCATTGGGGTTTCTTGACAGTACAAGCCAGATTTCAAGAGTGGCGGATTTAGGCTGTGGGTGCGGCGGTCAAACAATGGTTCTCGCGCAAAATATTCCCGGAGAGATTATCGGCGTTGACCAGCTACCCGATTTAGTGAATGTGCTGAACGATAACGTGCGAAAACATAATCTTGAGGAAAGAGTAAAAGGCATCGTCGGCTCAATGGAAAGCCTCTCTTTCTCAAAAGAGGAATTTGACCTAATTTGGTCAGAGGGAGCCATAGACAATATCGGCTTTGAAAATGGTTTGGCTCATTGGTATGCCTTTATCAAAAAGAACGGATACGTCGCCGTAACCTGCCCATCGTGGCTTACCAACGAATGTCCTGCCGAAGTTCAGAAATTTTGGACGGATGCAGGGAGCGGGCTTGACACCGTTGCGGACAACATAAGGGTAATGCAAAAGTGCGGCTACGGTTTTGTCGCTTCGTTTACATTGCCTGAAAAATGCTGGACGGACAACTATTTCAGTCCGCGACAATCAGCGGAGCAGGCGCTTTTGGAAAGACACCCCGGAAACAATACCGTGGTGGAGTATGTCGCAAGCTCGAAATACGAAGTGGAACTGTATGCAAAGTACAAGCAGTATTACGGCTATGTTTTTTATATCGGCAAAAAAGTATAAGTCGATGCAGGAGCAAGCGGGCAGACCATTAAATCTGCCCGCCGCGATTCCGCTTACAGCACCGCATCCAACGACCGATTCCGCGCTCGCTCCAACGGCACATCCCGCCTCCTTGGACGCCTTACAGGTTAAGCTTGTTTTGCAGCATGTAGCGCGTGAGGAAATAATATATGGCGCTTAGGGCTGCCGGTATTGCCGTGATCAGCAGTATAAACAACTGCGGCCTAAGAAATGCGGATTGGATGAAGAAGAATATGTCGCCACTAAAATTTGGAATACTTATTTCAATGTTGAGAGAAATAAATATCACAGCGAAAAGATGTATGACCGAGTTTATCGCGACTAATGATGCGATTGAAAACACGCCGCGCTGCTTATTGGCGAGCAGGCTGAGCGATATGCACGCATAGGGCAGCAGCGCCGAGGAGAACAGCAGGAGGATGATTCCGGTATAAATCGCGGCCGCACTAACTGCTGCAAGGAATGGTGCTATTTCTAACGATCTGACATGGTAATAGAATGCCCAGTCAAGGTATTTGAAGAAACGACCGATTTCCAGAAGCAAAGCTCCGTTGGCATCCAGAATCAGGATCGACAGCGTAACTATGAGAAGGCTCGATATGGCCCAGGCTACCGTGACGAGAAATTTGCTGAGGATGAGGCTGTCTGCTTTCACCGGGAGCGTCATCATTAGTATGCCTTCGTCCGGGAGGAAGTACTGCCTGAACCGCTGAATATTCTGGATGTACAGGAGTAATAATATTCCGATCATCAGTATTATTGACACGCCTGTCCCGATTATGGACGACACGAGCAGATTTAATGCTATGAATAGCCTGCTGATGCCTGAGGTGATCAGGAGCGCTGCGAAGACCGGCAGGAATGTCCGTCCTGTCGCCTTGAATTCATATTTCATCAATTTCGTTAACATTTGAACACCTCCCTGAAATATGCGTCCACCGACATGCCTTGTTCTTCACGCAAGTCATCCGCCGATGTGCTCAGGATGACTTCGCCTTCTTTCAGTAAGATCACGTCGTCGAGCACCTGCTCGATGTCCGATATGAGGTGCGTCGATATGACGACGGCGGCTTCCTGGTTGTAGTTTTTGATTATTGTATTGAGGATGTAGTCCCGGGCCGCAGGGTCTACGCCGCCTATAGGCTCGTCAAGCAGGTAGAGCTTTGCTTCGCGGGACATGACTAGGATGAGCTGGACTTTTTCTTTTGTCCCTTTTGAGAGCGTCTTCAGCTGCGCTTTTTCGTCGACGCCAAGGTTTTCAAGCATTTCAAAGGCTTTCTTCTGATTGAAGTCAGCGTAGAAGTCCCTGAAGAATGCCACTATGTCTATTACTTTCATCCAATCGTTCAAGTACGGGACTTCGGGCAAGTACGATGTTATCGCTTTTGTTTCGGGGCTTGGCTTCATCCCTAGTATCTTCACCTCGCCCGCTGCAGGGGTGAGCAGGCCTGTGCTGAGCTTTATAAGCGTGGTTTTCCCGCTTCCGTTTGGCCCGAGCAGCCCGACTATGCGCCCCGGCTCAATGCTGAGGTTTACATTGCGCAGGGCGGTTTTCATGCCGTAGTTTTTTGTCAGTCCTTTGCACTCAAGTATTGCCATTTGCGCCGGCCTCCTCCCCTTTTGCGCTTACCAGCGCTGCTGATTCGGCAGCGCTGTAGCCTATAGCTGACATTTTTTCCAGAAATGCGCTTATCAGCTCCATCGCCAGTTCGTTTTTTAGTTTCATGATCAGTCCCTCATCCTGCGTTACAAATCTCCCGCTCGTCCTTTGGGTGTGGACAAGGCCGTCCCGCTCAAGTTCCGCAAGCGCCCTTTGCACGGTGTTTGGGTTGACCGCCGCTACGATGGCAAGGTCGCGCACTGTCGGCAGTTTCCCGCCGGGCGGGCGCCCCCCGGAGACTATCTCAAGCTTGAGCTGTTCTTGTATTTGGAGATATATCGGCTTGTCCGGCGTAAATATCCATGTCATCAGGCCACCTCCTTGTATTAATGTGTTATTGTATTAACTAATTAATATAATAACACATGCTTTGTGATGTGTCAAGTGTTTTATTTATGTTTTATTTGTCGCTTGTTTGGTGTATAATGATAACTCATACTATGGAAGGCGGTTGATGTTCAGTGGCGGATATTATACGTCATGTGCTGACGGCTATTGAAGAATTTTTGACGCGGTTGTTTGCCGAGTATGCATTGCATGTTTTTGCCGGATTGGTGGTAATTCTAATAATACTGGCAGTTTTAATAATTACTATGTGGACGTTGCCATGAGGTTTCGCCAATGAGGAGCATGAAAATGGGATTGATTGATGTACATATGCACTATATGACCCCATATTACCTCAAGGAGATGGAGCGCGCCGGGCGCGTAAATGACCATTTGATGGCGCTTCCTAAATGGGGCTATGACCTGATGATGCAATTTATGGACGAGGTGGGGGTGACGGAGGGGATACTATCCGCAAGCTCCCCAAATCAAAGTTACGGCGACAAGGCCGCCGCGTTGGATCTGACCAGGGAGTCAAATGAGTCGGGGGCGGGATACTGCGGGAGGCTTCCCGGCCGTCTGGGGTTGGCCATTGCGCTGCCGCTGCCATATGTCGAGGAAACGTTGGCGGAAATCGCCTATGGCTACGACGTGCTTAAGTGCTGCGCTGTCCGCGTTTTGAGCAACAGTTGCGGGTTATATCCCGGCGATCCATCCACTGAGCCTGTGTTTGCCGAGCTTGAGCGCAGAAAAGCAGTGGTCGTTTTGCATCCTACGCCGCCCCCCAGCATTCCGGAGAACGCTTTGAGCAGTACGCCGATTCCATTGTATGAGTTTTACAATGAAACCGCACGGGCCGTTATTACGTTGATCCTAAGCGGCACCGTGCGCAGGTATCCCAATATTAAGTATATAGTGCCTCATAATGGCGCCTTGCTCATCCCTATTCTGGAACGTGCCGGAAGGCTGTACAACGCTCACGCTAAACACCCCGATACCGAGCCCGTTGACATAATTGCGGATGCAAAGACGCTCTATTTCGACATCGCCGGGGACCCGTTCCCGCGGCAGTTGGACACGCTGCTGACAGTCGCCGCCCCTGCGAGGATCGTTTATGGCAGCGATTTCCCGTTTTGCCCAGTGCCCGGCGCAGCGGAAATCCTCAAGCAAATGCAAGGCCGCCCGGCCACGTCTAAATACAATGACATGATTTTCAGATCAAACGCTCTTGAGATTTTCCCGCAGTTTTGTTGAAAGAGCCGCAGGGCCGTCCTTGTGCTCAGAACCCCTTATTTAAAGAGCACTCAAAAAGCCTCGTCATTGCGGCCTCCGAGCCGCAATCCCCTCAAAAACCGCAGGGGATTGCGGGTCAAGCCCGCAATGACGAGGGATCACTAGTGCTCATTTTCTTGTGGCTGAAAATGCTGCTTTTGTGTTTTGCGCTTCCATTTGCACGGTGCCGTTGATCATATTGCGCCCTGTCAATGAGAGGTTGTACGTGCGGCGGCGCGTTTGCGCGTCTTTTTCCGTAAAGGCTTCGGCTTCTATTTCTTTCATGAATTTCAGAATTGACGTTCCGCTGATTTTGCGGAACTTTCTTTTTAGCTCGACTTCGTAAAACCCCTGCTTTATGATTCTGTTTTCGATGAAAAAACTGAGGTGCATGCTGCCCAGGTATTCTTTCCGGTTCTTTTCGTAGATGATCATCGTGCCTTCTTGCTTCATTGCCGGCTGTTCCTGTTTTTTGTGGTCTTTTTTGCCTTCGGGGAAAAATTCAACATCCCATCTGCCGGTCAGCGTGTTTCTGGATGTTCTGGCTATTTCAAAACCGCAGCTTAGCAAAGCAAAGAACAGCGTAACAAGCATGTCCACCCTTTCTCCGAAATAGTACCTGTAGATGCCTACGTTTTCTCCAAGAAAAAAGTAAGACAGGAAGAATATTCCTATTAGTATAATGCAGAAAATTATGTAAAAAGCACGCATATTACACCCTCCGCCTTTCCGTGGCTACGCAATTTTAACATAAATACCTGTATGCATCAATAACAACTGCATGTTACAGGTCACAGGGGGTCGAAACCATTGGTGCGGTGCATGGAAAAGATGTGTATTTTCTGCTCCTTATCGCTAGGCGGCGCGTCCTTGCGCCTACTAACGAACGCTCCACCGTCCGTGGTTTCGCTCTGCGGGGCATAAAACACACATCTTTTCCAGTTGGGGCTGGCCTGTAACAACTAAATGTGAAATAACTGTTGAAAATGCACAACCCCTATGATAAAATAACTACCGTGAAAGGCCATAACAATGGCCGCAGCGACCGTGAGGTGCTTGGAACCACCGCACGGCGTATGTAGGGAAGCTTAGACTCACTGCCTACAAACACGGGAAAACCCGCCGCTACGACAAAATCAGTATATACTTTTTCACAGGTATTTTCAACATGATTTGATGAGTAGATGTGTGTGTTTTGACAGTGCTAAACGCTGAAAATGATGTTTTTAAGCGCGTAGGCAAGGTAGCAATACCCCTGCGCGCTTTTTGTTATGGCCTTCCGTCAGGGGCGCTTGTCCGGGTTTGGCGTTTGTGTTACAGGACATCAAAAACTAGGGGGGAATACTGTGAAAAATATGAGGGTATCGAAGAAGCTTATCGTCGGTTTTCTTATTGTCGCTATTTTGACCGCCGTCGTCGGCGCTTTTGGCATCTATGGGATGATGCAGATAAATCAAGGCTTCAGCGATATGTATGACGATCAAACCGTGCCCCTTGCTTACATGACCACGATCGTCGAGATGATTCAGCGCGAGCGCGCTTGCATGCGCGAGTTCATTGTCGGCGCGGCAGTAGTCGTCGACCCGGGCGACAGGAATGATGAGGGTCTGCTGCTCATCGAAGATGCGCGCAGCAGGGCGGATAGTTACCGGGAGACTATGAGCCGGTATAAGCCTCTGTACAGGGAAACGATCAGGAGCCAGGAAGCGCTCGACATTTTTGACGAAGCCGTGCGGCTTTACGATACCCGTTTTGCAGAGTGCGTTCAGCTTATTTATGATGGCGCTTTGAGAGGGGATGACCCGTCGGAGCTGTATGCGTTGATGAGGACATACACCGCCGACATAAACACGGTCACGGATAATTTTGGAATTGCGCTGCAGATGAAAATCGACGTCGCTTTTGATGCCGACCAGGCCGGCGACGAGCTTTTTATGCTCCTGCTGACCGTCATCATCGTAGTGCTGTTTCTGGCTTTGGCTATCGCGATGTTCCTCGGCGTTTATATTTCAAGGCTTATCAGTAAGCCGCTCAACGTTTTGTCGGCCTTTATGACAAAGGCGGGCACTACTGGAGATATTTCGCTTAGCGAGGAGGATATGAGGGTTATTGGAAATTACAGCAAATTACGCGATGAAATAGGGCAGAGCATTTCTGCGTCCGCGTCATTCGTGGATCATGTTACCAACATCGCCAAAGAACTGGAAGTGATATCAAGCGGCGACCTAAGTTCCGACGTTAGGCCGCTTTCCGATGCCGATACTATGGGGAAATCCCTCAAGGATATGACTGAAAGCCTCAACCGTATGTTCAGCGAGATAAACTCGTCAACGGTCCAGGTTTCCGTGGGCGCGAAGCAAATTGCCGACGGCGCGCAATCCCTCGCCCAAGGCTCGACCCAGCAGGCTGCGTCGGTTGAGGAGCTCTCGGCTTCCATATCCGAGATTTCGGAAAAGACGAAAGGCAACGCGGAAATGGCGCACAAGGCCGCGGAACTTGCTAACACAATCAAGGATAACGCGGAGAAAGGCAGCCGGCAGATGAGCGAGATGATGATGGCTGTCAACGATATTAACCAGGCTAGCCAAAGCATCAGCAAGGTTATTAAAGTGATTGATGACATTGCGTTCCAGACAAACATCCTGGCGCTCAACGCCGCCGTGGAGGCGGCGCGCGCGGGGCAGCATGGCAAGGGTTTTGCGGTTGTGGCCGAGGAGGTCCGCAACCTTGCCGCAAAGAGCGCGGAGGCTGCAAAAGATACGGGCGCCCTTATCGCTGACTCGATGGAAAAAGCGGTGCTTGGCACGCAGATTGCCGGGGAAACCTCTGACAGCCTCGCTGAAATAGTGTCCGGCATAAATGAGAGCAGCCAGATAGTAACTGAGATAGCCACTTCATCGGAAGTGCAGCTGACGGATATCACGCAGATAAACAACGGGATCGACCAAGTGGCCCAGGTCGTGCATCAGAACAGCGCGACTGCGCAGGAAAGCGCCGCTGCATCGGAGGAGATGAGCGGGCAGTCGGATATGCTCGAAAAGATGATCGGGCAGTTCAAGCTGAAAGATATAAGCGCCTCGTATAGAAGCCTTCCTGCAAAATATGAGGATTAAGGGCTGATTTGCTATGAAAACGATTATTGTGGTTGACGACAGCAGGGTTTATCTGCATAAGGCGAGGAAGGCGCTGGAAGGCAAGTACCATGTGCTGACTACCCTGTCTGCCGTCAAAATGTTCGAGCTCATCGCTGAGGTTTCGCCGGATTTGATTTTATTGGATATTTACATGCCTGAAATGGATGGCTTTACCGTGATCGAGAAACTGAAAATGGATGAGCGCACTTCAAAAATCCCTGTCGTTTTTCTGACTTCTTCTACCGACGAAGATATCGAAGCGAGGGGTTTTGAGCTTGGCGCGGTAGATTATGTCACAAAACCATTTTCCTCAGCCGTCCTGCTAAACCGCATCGCTACGCATCTGCATATTGACGGGCTAATAAGAAAACGCACTAAGCGGATTGAGCGCCTGAAAAACAGCACGTTGTCCGTCATGGCGGACATGGTGGAGAGCCGCGACAAGGTAACGGGCGGGCATATTGAACGCACTTCCGGTTACATAAGGATACTGATCGATGCGATGAGTTCAGGAATGATATATGCGGAGGAGCTGGCGCTCTGGGATTTGGATGTTATTGTGTCTTCGGCCCGTATGCATGACGTCGGAAAAATCGCGATATCGGATTTGATACTCAACAAGCCGGGCAAACTGACAAGCGATGAAATGGAGACAATGCGCACGCACGTTTCCGAGGGCGAGCAGATTATTGACCGGATAATTGCCAAGGTTTACGATGGCGACGTCGAGGGTGAGGACGACGATACCGGCGCGTTTTTGCAGCACGCGAAGACTTTTGCGGGTTATCATCACGAACGCTGGGATGGCAGCGGGTATCCCTACGGCTTCAAAGGTTTGAGTATCCCGCTCCAGGGAAGGATCATGGCGATTGCCGACGTGTACGATGCCCTTGTTTCCGCGCGTCCGTACAAAGTGCCTTTTTCTTGCGAGCAAGCGAATAGAATCATCGAACGCGACGCCGGGACTGCATTCGACCCGTCTTTAGTTGATGTATTCATTGAAGTAAAAGACGCTTTTGCTTTGGTGGTGAATACGGGGGCGGATTAGGGGCATGGGGCGTTTGTAGTGGATGAGCTGTAACTATTCAGTGCCTTGCGCTCAGACGGCTATTTTGCTCCCGCAATCGCTCCACCGTCCTTGGTTGCGCTTTGCGGGAGCAAAACAGCCATCTTCACCGGCACTGAATAGTTACCATGAGCTCAATTTTAGGGGCATAAGCAACAGCTTATAATGGGATGCGTCATGCCGGGCAGCATGACGTTTTTGTTGTCCTGCACGATAATTTCCATAGGCGGTGAGCAGCTGCCGGCATTATCGCTGACGCTATTTGCGCCTATGGCGGCTGCTGTGCTATACGGCGGGGCTTGTTGCCGGCCGGTGCTTTCGGCGTGCGCCGGGGCGGGGGCGATGTCTGCCCTGCACGGGGTTTTATTGCCGCCGTCGCATGCGGCGAGCGGGAGGAGAAGAACTGCTAAGGCAATCATCATTCTGTATGCGGTGTTTGCCGGTTTTTTCATGTTTAGGCTCCTATCGTATCTTTTTTGACTTGTCGATACTGATAGCCTAGCACTTAAAGCGGCTTTAAGGTCAAGTTTTTTTTGCGTTTTTTTTGTTGCGGGTGCGGTACGTGTTTTGCATAATAAATAACAAGCGGGGCGTTAGTCACACTAAGCCCCGCATGATGGTTGTGGGGTGTTATACCCTCAAGCATACACCTTTGATATAACACTGTCGCTTATGGGTTCTAGTCACACTATTCCCACAAGCAAGTTCATGGTATCATAGCGGGCTGTTTCTGTCAATAAAAATCAAAGGATTTTCTTCAAACCCAGAATCGGCATATACTCCGTACCCGCTGCGTATATCTTGCCTTTTATAACAGTGTCAAGCCCATAATTGTCCTTCTGTCCATTTACTATGCGCATCAATCTGGACGGAAGCATGTCAGCTACCTGCAAGCCTGCGCAGTTATCTTCTTTTATGATGAAGCCAATTGAGGCAAGATGACTTCTTGTATCATGCGTTGTGAAATAAATCGACCCGTTATTGACGTAATCGAAGTAATTCGTTTGGAGAAACATGTTCTCTTTGTTGGTGCGAGACTCTATGCATATTGCGCCAATCCCTTTGACGCTCCGGAGAAAATGCATATAGTTTTCCAGCAAATGCCTAAAGGCTATATCGTAGCTTGTAGCCCCGCCCTTTCCAAAACAAGCGCTCATGGTATTCTCATTGTAATACACACCGAGCACCGCTATGTTGAGCTTATTGAGTATGCCGACAAATTCAGTCCAAAAACGGTTTCTGATTGTCGCATCCAAAAAGACGGTAAACTCGTTCTTGTTGCCTTTCATTTCAGTGTAATGAAAAACGACGCTAGCTCTCCCGAAGGTTTTTTCTTTCAGGGAATTAATCGCCGGAATCAGATAGTCCACATACTCTGACCGCTTGATAGCATAGCCAGCAAAGCAAAAGTACGGATTTTGCGGAGTTTTGCCGGTCTCGTCTGCGAACAAGATATATTCGTCCATAATGCGCTCCAACTTGAATTGATACGAAAAGTATACCGCACATTTGCCTTATGCGCAATAAGGTTGAGGGGCTGAAGGTATCCTTTTCGCAAACCATCGGGATAGCAGGTCTTCACTCGCTTCTCAAGTCATCTTGTCAAAATACTATCATTTAACCATTTCCTTAACGATACCGACAACATATTTTTTTTGGCCGTTTGCAATTACTGTCAACGCAAACGCCAATGCTCCTCAGATTACCGATGCTTTTCCATTCTGCGATAATGTAGGCCATAGTCGAACTCTTGCGCTTCGACAATTACGTTGCCGTCCCGCTCAAGCGGCAACCACCACTTTTCGCTGTGTTCTTCCGGCTCAACAAAATCGCTCCCGCTACGGAGTGCCGCCTGCCGATTTACGGATTCGTGCAAGGCACTGATGTCGCCGTCCCAATCCGCAAAACACTCAGGAGTACTGTCGCGGCGATTCCATGGACATATTTTCGTACAACGCTGACAGATGTTCCCGATAGGATTAGTGATAACACCGGTCGCACAGCGCAAACCGTCATGTTTCCATTTCATATAACCGTTGTACTCTTCCTTTTCTCCGTAAGAGATTGCTTGGGTAGGGCATTGCTCTGCGCATATTCTGCAGTTCGAGCAATACTCCTGAAGCCCGAAATCTATTGGTTTATCGCATTCGAGAGGTAAATCTGTCAGCACGGCAGACACTTTGAATGATGCGCCAACAAAGGGGTTTAGTGCTATACCTGTCCGGCTTTCCTCTCCGAGTCCTGACTCTATGACAAGCTGTGGCAATAGCGTCGGGTATTTGCCCACAATAGAGGAGTCCGCACGCCAGCCAAGCCGCCGTAAATACGATGTCATAACCTGCGCCTGACATGCGCAACGCTGATACGATTGAAAGCTGCAGGGATCGTCAATCCACTCACGCCCATATGACTGGCGGGTGATATATGACTTTTTTGCATTCAAAAGGACTATGGCATATTTATAGTCGCAATCGGTTTCTTCTGCGAAAATGGCAGACTCAGGCAGGGTGCAGATTCCTATCATATCAGCACCAAGGAAGTAGCCGAGTGATTTTATATGCCTTGCCAATATGCGTGGATCATCAGGAAGCGGGGCTTTTTTGTCTGCTACCTCCGGTAGCGAAAATGTCGCAATGAATGATTGGAACGATGATAGCGCCGAACAAAGCGGGTCGCGATCAAAGAACATCACGCCGCTCTCGCGCATCTTCCTGCCCGCCTCGGATGCAAGCGCCTTCGCCATCCCGCTTTCGCGCTGTGAGCGGCGCTTTATATCGCCGACATACTCCGTGGTGGGCGTATCGACACGCCGCAGCTTTTCAAGTGGGTATGGACCGAGTTGCGCGTCATTCAATAATATATCACGATACTGATAATTCATAATTGTCCTCCATTAATCATATTGCGTTTATACCGATCGTCCCAACAGCTCATTTAAAGCCGTAGTATTAAGGACAGGATCTATCTGAAAATCCGAGGAAAGCTTAATTAGCCACGCCATCTTAAAGTCATTCAAGCATAAGGCATTTGCACCACCACTAAACACGGAATCATCTTCCTGAATACTGTCTTGCTGCCACATGCAAACAGGGCAAAGCTCATATTCCACAGTAAACGTATGCTTTCCACACACAGGACATATAATATTAACGCTTCTTAGATGATGTCTATGGTATTCCTGTACTTCCACAGACATTTCAGGAATATCAGGATTGGCTCCTGTTGCAGATAATTCATCTTTTGCTAATTCTATGTTTCTCTTATTTTTATCATCCATGCCGATTGTCTCTCTCTTGTGATCACAAACGCCGTCATTCGCATAGACGCTACCCTCACCTATCCGCCTCAGTATACCATATTTCCTCTCTAACGGCAATGAGGTATGTGAGGTTTGATACTGCTATGTTTGAGCTCATATAAATGGGTAAGAAAATAACAGCCGCTGCTTAAAGCGACTGCTGCCGTCGTCAAGTACCGCCCTTGGCGATTAGAGGGTTGAACTGCATAACTGACGAGATTGTACTGTATATTATTCAGCCTGTCAATAGGTTTAAGAGAAAAGTTGAAACTTAAAACTTAGCGTTCACATTTCTCGTTGAAAAAGAGTTGTAGAGACCGAGTTTTCATGTTCTTTACCACTGAACACCACCGAATTACCCCCTTTTTGTTTTTTAAGCCGTCAAAATTCTGGTCAAGCAGGCCTAGTAGTCCATTTTGGAAATGGACTACTAGCAAGGATTCCTTATATATGGGCGTTATGATGTAGAGAAACCCATATTGAAGGAGGTAACGATTATGCCAAAAACAGGAAGCAACATCTATAAACGCAAGGATGGCCGATGGGAAGGCAGATACCCGAAAGACCGCGACGAGAACGGGAAAATCGCCTATGGCTACGTCTACGCCAAGACCTGCGCCGAGGTAAAGAAGCGTTTAATCGCCATTCCGAAACAAGCCCCCAAGAAAACTTCGGCCAAAGGAACCGTAGCAGAGACGGCTGAGCAATGGCTGTCGGTTATGGCGCTTAAGATAAAGCCGTCAACCTTTGCGGGATATGAAGCAACCGTAAGGCTTCACATACTCCCGCTGCTCGGACAGACTCCAATCGGGAAGCTGACCACCGCTTCAATCAGCGAATTTGCGCAAGAGAAGCTACAAAACGGTCGAGCGGACGGCAACGGAGGTTTATCCCCAAAAACTGTGCGTGATATCCTCTCTATATTAAAGGGCATCATTGACTTTGCCGCTGGTGAAGGTCTGATTGAAAACACCGTTACTATAGCATACCCAAAACACAAGCAAAAAACAATGAGGGTGCTATCTCATTCGGAGCAGGCAGCATTAAAATGTGAACTGCTAGAGGGCGCTACCATTTATAAAATAGGCATCCTGCTTTGCCTGTACACGGGATTGCGTGTAGGAGAGGTTTGCGCCTTGCAGTGGCAGGATTTTTCTCCCGGCATGGATAAACTTTCGGTTCGCCGGTCAATGCGGCGGATCAAGAATAAAAGCGGCGGTGATAGCAAAACTAAAATTATTTTAGACACTCCGAAAAGCAAAGCCGCCCTGCGGGATATTCCCGTGCCAGAATTCTTATCCCCCATACTGGAAGGATTTGTTCGTGACGATGATACATATTTTTTATCAACGCCCGAGAGTCTTTTGACCGAACCTCGATTAATACAGAGCCATTTCAAGCGAGCCATAACGGCGGCGGAGATCTCGGATGCGAATTTTCATAGCTTGAGGCATACTTTCTCAACGCGATGCATCGAAGCAGGCGTTGATATAAAGTCCCTGAGCGAAATGCTCGGCCACGCGAGCGTGAATATAACGCTTAACTTTTATGTGCATTCATCCTTCGACCATAAGAGGGAATGCATGAAAAAATTGGAGCAGTATCTCGACACATAGTTTAATAGATATTTTTTAGCCGTCATGCAAAGCCGTCACAGTCCCGTACTTACGCACAAACAGCGGATTTGCGGGATGTTTTCGCCAAGGGCGGTACTTGACGAGCGAGGGAGCAGTACCTGCTGTATAGCATAGTGGATTAAAGCGCTTGAAAGTCAATACTGTTTTATGATTTTTTTGTGGTTTCGATAAATATTAGTAAAAAAAGGAGGGTTGAGATATGACGACTCAAGTTCATGATACAACGTGTCGAAGTTGCGGGGCAGCGTCTGATATAGGGCAAACAAAATGCCGGTTCTGCAAACAGCCGGTACTGATATCAACTTTCAACAGCGTGTACGCCATGCCGCTGCCCATGGTGAATCAATACGCTGCTGAGTATAGGGCGGCTTTGCAAAGTGAACCTGACGCGAAAGACTTAAACAACGGTATCGCTATGTGTTTTTTGAAGCTCAAGTTGTATGACAAGGCATTGAGTGCGTTTGAGAAGGCGATGGAAGATAATTTTGACAACTCGGAAACGTTCTTTTATGCCGCAATCTGCTTGCTTGGTGGTAAAAAAGCTTTTCTTGCCCAGCGACCGGAAATTGACAAAATCGAAGAATACATAAATGCGGCATTGGCAATAGAACCGCGTGGAGTCTATCACTACTTTTGGGCATATATAAAATACGATTATTTTGAACGCAAGTATTTCAACACATCCCCAACTTATCAAGAAGCGTTAAACGCAGCCAACAGCGCTGGGGTTTCTCCATATGATATTGAGCAACTATATGGGATTTTGGGCGTTTCTCGTCCGGAAACCTTATAGCAGATATAACAGAAAAAGAGCCGCGCTCTTTTTTGAAATTCGCGGCGAAGAAGGAGGATAGCTGAATTATGAAAAAAAGAGTTTGGCGTGGGAGCGGGTAAACCCCATTTCGTTGCGGATTTTGCGGCAATCTATCGAAAATGTCATAAACACTGCCGTTAAAAACAGCGAGAGAGATTCGCACTTGTACCATTCAGTGCGATTTCTTGCAGAAGGTTGTGAATGGTAATAAAACTAAGGAGGAATTTGCCAATGCCGAGTCAAGAGTACATCAACAAAACCAATAAGTATTTCAACCCGGCCACTGGATGTCCCGGTGGATGTATTGCAGCGTTGTTTGGCGTGAAAGACGACGAATATGACCGTATGTTAAGCGAAACGCTTAATAGTATGAACTTTAAGGAAAAGGCTCTCGGAAAAATCGGACTCGACGAAGACCAGCTTAAAGAAATCCCGCCAGTTTATTTTCATGGCTTCTACTATAAGGACAATGCGATGTATCGGATTGGAAAGGACGGCAGACTCAGAAGCTCTAAGTACAGCGCTACATGGTTGTTTTTCAGCGGTTCCCAGGTGTATATGTACCAGCACGTTTTGGACATGGCAAGCACTTGGAAAAAAGAGGTAACTGAGGAGTACTTCTACAAAGACATTACCAATTTCTCCACAGTAACGGAAACCGTGACTGTGGGCGGTAAGAACATGGAGGTAAATGAGTTCGCTTTGATTGTACCGGGAGACAAGTTTTTCTGCTCCATAAGCGGAGTTCCCGATGCAGATAGGGCTATCAGTGCGATGAAGCAGAAGTTGAGGGAGAAAAAGGGGTAAATGGCAAGCGTTAAGAGGGGCGGTAGAGATCGCTCGATAAATACCGCCCCTCAGAAATCTCAGTTTGAACAAGATGGGTATATAACCACCCTGCATCCAGATGGGTCTGCAAACAGTATCCGACATGATATGGAGAAAAGGAATGCATTAGAACGCCCAGAGATTAGATATCTAAGGGCTGTTTTCAATGTACTGATACCATTATTTTTGTGTTATGCCGTTGTTTGTTTATGGAGTTCGTCATATGCGTTGCTATTTCTTGGTATATACGTTTTAGTTAGGTTACGCAGTATATTGGTTTTTTTAATCCGAGTGTACCAACGATATGCTTCAGCAGACGTTCGTTTGTCCTGTGTATTTGAACCGAGTTGTTCTGAGTATATGATTTTGTGTTTGAAGAAATATGGCATCATTAGAGGAGTTATAAAAGGAGTAAAGCGCCTGAAGCGTTGTCGTTACCCAAACAGCGGTGAAGATTATCCATAGCGTGCTTGAAGCATGGTGTTAGGGGGAATCAGTCTGTGAACGAAAAAAAAGAACACATTTCCATAACAGACCTCGCCAATGGCGAGCGCGTGGGCTTGGGCGCGGTAGAAGTCACGGCTGTGCCGCATTTGTCTATCCTGCAAAAACGCTTCTCCGCTATCGCCAATATTGATACCGAGTACAAGCAGGACATGGCGCGCCTGCTTTCGGAGGTTTTTCAGACTTATAAAAACACCGTCAATAGCTGCCAGGACATATCTTTTGAACTCTTGTGGTCAACGCGGGAAGTAAAAAACCAGCCGTACAAGGCTTCTATATCATTGCATATTATCATCCGCGCCATAGGGGACAATGACGCGGATATTAATAATACGATTATGTCGCTCATGCAGATTTGCAAAGCGACCCTTGACTTTGGAAAGTACGATTATAGGGATGCCGATGTAAACGAGCTGATTTCCCTTGTCCGAAATATAAATGGCCAATCGGTCAAAGCCGTGGTCAAGAGCGAGCGGCTTGAAGTCTTGCAGAACCAGCTTATGCCGTATTGCTTTGCCTTTGACAAGATACCTGAAACGGAAAACGACCTCAGCCGCGTTGTCAGCGCGCTTATCGATTACCCCAACTGCGCCGTTTCTTTCCAATTAATCCCCGTCACATACACCGCAGAGGAAGCGTCGGCGGTTGACGGGAACGCGCAAATGCTGGATACGCTCTCAAAAGGCGTCATGGATCAGGGCATCGGCAACATCAGCTTTGCTTTGGCCGAAAAGCACGCGGAGACCTACAAATACTACTCCCGCAATAAAACCACGGCGCAGTTCGTCTTTAGTGTGCTTGTTTACGGTGCGCCGAATGAAGCAAATGCGATTGCGACAAGAATACTCGCCCAACTGAACAACAGCAGCGAGCTTCGGATAATAGCCCTTTCCCCCGGCGACGTGAGGAAGGACGACAACTTTTACCCACTTCCGTGGGCGGTGCATGAGGTGATCATTGGGACAGGCCGGGACCCGTCTATTTGGAATTATGGGCAGAATTTGAACGCTTTTTATAGCCTGCCATATGTAATTACAGCAGAAGAAGCATCGGAGTTTTTTAGGCTGCCTGTCGGAAGCGATACCGTATTTGCAGGCCTTGCCGTAAATGAATCCGGCAAAGCCAGCCGCACGTATGCAGACAATGTCGTCGGCGGCGGTGACATCATGGTCGGCACATTAAAATCCTCGTCCCACGGCGACACAATCGGCATTTCGCTCAATGACCTCACGAAACATATGTTGGTGGTCGGGACGCCCGGCTCCGGCAAAACGACATTTTCTGTCAGCTTGCTTGACCGTCTGTGGAAAGACCATAAGATTCCGTTTTTGGTAATTGAGCCGGCGAAAAATGAGTACCGGGCTTTGGTGCAGAGCATCCCTGACATGCAAGTTTTTACGCCGGGCAAGAATTATATCTCGCCATTTGTGTTCAACCCGTTTGTCCCGCCAAAAAACGTGAGGCTGGAGACTTACAAATCCACGCTGAAAACGGCGTTTGCGGCAGCGGTGTCAATGTCCTCGCCGCTTGATAAGATTTTTGAAGAAACGGTAAACAACTGCTATTCCGATTTCAGCTGGCTTGATACATATACAAGCGACGATAAGGGCCGTACATTCAACATTACCGACTTTATTAAATGCTTTGAGGAGACCTTCGAGGCAATCGGATATACCGGAGAAGCAAAGAATATCGGCCGCGCCGGATTGGTGCGTTTGCAAAGCCTTGTCAATCTTTTTGACAATTATTACTCCATACCGATCGAGGACTTGCTGACGAAGCCGACCGTTATCGAGCTTGCAGCGATAGAAAACAGCGACCAGAAGGCTTTGATCATATCCCTGCTGCTGCTCTCTATCTTGGCATATGTGAACAGCAATTATATTGGCGAAGGCAACTTGCGCAACGTAGTTTTACTAGAAGAAGCCCACGTATTGCTTGACTCGGACGCAAACGCAGTTGAGGGGGAAGCAAACCCAAGCGCAATCGCACAGGGGCTGGTAAAACGCATGCTTGCGGAAATCCGTTCCTATGGCGTGGGCATCGTGATAGCCGACCAGTCGCCGCGCAAGGTCACGACTGATGTAGTTGCATTGACCGACATTAAGCTCGCGTTCCGCTTAGTGGAGGCGACCGACAAGGAAATGCTTGCAAATAGCTCCAATATGGACGAAGCCCAAGAGCAAAGGCTTGCAAAACTGAAACCCGGCGAGGCATTTTTGTTTTTTGGAAGGCTTGACGAACCGGAAGAAGTCAAAACCGAGGATTATCGGCTGGCAAACAATATAAACATCACTCTTTCAGACGAGGGGATTAAATCGCTGTCCACATATTGGAACGGGCGCAAGGATAAACTGCGCCCGTACCCCGAATGCGGATATTGCCGCTATTGTGCCGATGGCTGCGATTATAACACACGGATTTTGGGGCGTGAAATAGCGCGCCGAATATTCGTCAAAAATTTTACTCCGGACAGCGACGATTCGCAAATCGTCAAGGGCGTGTTTAAGCAAATATCGGCACTTATAAAGCAGGAGCTAAACGATGAAATTCTTGACCAGCATTTGCTCGCCTGTGTTGAGCTTCATCTCATACGGCGAATCAGATACGGGACGAAAATAAAAATATCCGACGCTACCGTTCAGGTAACTTTGTCGAAGATTTGAGGTGGGGTGCAATGAGGGAAGGCTTTGAAATGGGCCACGATATCCAAAACGACAGCAGGCCGGATCTTAGAGGCGGCATCGGCAGTGAGCGCAGGGGAGACTACGGCGGCGACCTTGCAAAAGATGAAGGAATAGATTTGAACTCTGGGTTATCTAAAGACTATTCCTATGATGATTACCTTGAAAGCGGCGAAGTCAAAGACCCCTACGCCGTTGATTCCGGAGCTGATTTGAATGACTTCAATTCCGGTTACACAAATGAAGAAATCAGAGATTCCCTTGGCGGCTCGGAGGGTGAGGATTTAAGCAAAATCTCTAAGGATGCTGCGTCTGAACAAGCAGACGCTGTGTTGGATAACTTCCGAGAAGATAAATGGAGCGATTTATCATTAGATGAGCAAAAACAGTCCATGACAGACCTCGCCAACTATGTTACTGTAGATATAGGGCTCAACAACCCGCCTGAGATTGTTTTTCGCGGCGATATGCCTAATGGCTCATACGGCGGGTATAACCCCGAAACAAATACGATGGAAGTCAACGAAAATATGCTTGATGATTCCGCAGAAGCCGCAGACACTATCGCGCATGAGCTTTGGCATGCTCGCCAGCAGGAAGCCGCCGGCGACCCAAGCAATCCCCGCGCGGCGGAATATCAGGAGGGCTTTGACAACTACATAAGCCCGGAATACGATTTTGAGGGGTATCAGAATCAGATGGTCGAAGCCGAAGCGAGGGATTACGCGCAAGGTTTCAAAGACAGACTGAAGGGGGCTGCCTAGTATGGAAAAGATAAAAGACTACTTGGTAAATGAACGCAAGCAGAAGCCGGAAGTGGCGGCCAAAATAGCGTCGCCGTTTGAAAAGCATGACGACATACGCGCCGAGCTTGAAAAATGGATTGAAGAACGTGTTTACACGCGGGATAATCCTCTGACTATCGAGGGCTATACCGCAGAAATGATTTCAAAGCTTGCGCCATTCATGGATGGCGTCGGGGTCTATAATTTCATGGTCACCCTCAGAGAGCGCCCCGATAATGCCAAGCGGATAATTGCTGAGGGGTTTCCGAGAAAATGACGGGTTCCATTTTATCAGGGGGCAGGGTGAAGCGTAATGTGCGATGAGGGTTTTGATTCCGGTGGCGACATCGGTGGTGATATGGGTTCTGACGTTGGAGGAGACATCGGAAGTGATAGCGGAGATTTTGGCGGCGACTTGGCGGGTGACGATGGGTTTGACTTAGGCGGCGACTTTGATAGCGATATGGGTACAGATTTCGCCGATGATATGGATGCCGACGCAAGTGCGGACATGGGCGCTGACCTCGGAGACGATTTAGGCAGTGATTTGAACGACGATGCCGGCGATGGCATGGATGAAGGATTGGATGCCGATTCTGACATGGGTATGGAGGACGATATTGGCGAAGATTTTAATGCTGACGCCGATAGCGGCATAGATGAGAATATAGACGATGACATCGGCATCCCTGATGATGCCGATGTCGATATGGACGATAGTGCCATTGAGCCAGATAGTGATTTGAACGACGATTCAGGTGTGGAAGTCGCTGATGCGCCGGCTGACGATGTGGGTGAGGAAACTGCTGATGCGCCGGTTGATGATGTAGGTGAAGAAACTGCTGATGCATCGGCTGATGATGTAGGTGATGACGCCGTAGAAACACTAACTGACGATACTGGTGAGGAAACTACTGACGCTCCATCTAATGATACAGGTGAGGAAACTACCGACGCTCCAACTAACGACACGGGAGAAGAAGCTGCTGAAATACAAGAGCTGAAACCGGAGTATTATGAAGATTTAAGGGGGCGCTCTGAATATCCCGACACAATAGTTGACAATGGAAACGATTGGAGTAGGCGTGATGCTATTGAAAATGCTGCGATGCGGGATGAATTTGATGATGTCAAAGGAGATTTGATTAGGCAATGGGAAGATGAAAATGGTATGATCTGGCCTACCTATAATGAGGACGTATATACGGATTCAGGGAGTAAAATTCGTGGTGTTGGTAACCGTTACGACGCACACCATATTCAACCGCTCACTTATGGAGGTGAAAACACGGCATCAAATATTACACCACTTCATGCGCTTGAACACTTTGATAAAAAAGGAGTTCATGCACCTGATAGCCCATTCGGAAGAATGGGAATAAAATAAAAGGAGGAAAGCAAGTGAATATTCATGATTTTCTTAACAGCATTGAAAAGCAGTCGGTAAATACTCAATTTGTTGATAAACTCGCAGAAATCTATGGGGCAGAATTGATAGAGTATGTAGCGAAACTTTTGTCAACTTCCTCTGAGGGGATATTTTTTGAAAGCGATGATATTCTTCGGATTTTATCGCACAAAGAAATTCTTAATGCTTCTGAGGAATTAAGTGTTGATTTTACAGGACTACAACTTATTCCCATATTTGATTCTGGTGATAATGACTATATTGTATTTGACATAGAAAAAAGCAACTGGTGTAAATTTAATATAGTTGATTCTGTTCAATTCAAGCAGAAATCGTTGTTAAGCGAATTCTTTAGAAACTAACGGGGAGGCAGCAACATGGCACTTTTCGGAAAAAACCCTAACGAATCAGCTTATGCCGGCGGGAAAAAGCATTGGACGGATGTAATTAAGAATTCCGGCCCCGGCAACCTTCTCATATGGCGGCAGCCGGAGGAGGACTTCAATACAAATTCTACGCTCATCGTGATGCCCGGTGAAGAAGCGATTTTTATCAAAGGCGGCGTTGTTGAGCAAACTTTCGATAACGGCACATATAAGCTCTCAACTGAGAACTATCCGTTTATCAGCCGCTTGCGAAACGCTTTTTCAGGCGGCATCAGTACGTTCAATTGCGTTGTGTACTTCGTACGCAAGGCGCACAGCATGGAGATTCTTTGGGGGACTACATCCCCTATTCAAGTGCGCGACAAGCTGCTTGGCATCGCAACAAAGCTCCGCGCAAGGGGCGCGTATAAGATTCAGGTTGACAACCCGCAAAAATTCCTGACCAAGCTCATCGGGAACAATATAAACACCATGAATCAGCAGGAGCTTTTGGATGATTATTTCGCAAACGAGTTTCAAAGCAAGATTAAGTCAAGCATTACCCGCGCCCTTAACGAAACGCAGACAGAGCTTCTCGGCATAGAAGCGCATCTTGATGAATTTGCAGAGGCTGTTGAGCCGTTCTTCGGTGAAGTATTCGAAGATTACGGCTTAAAGATGATTACGTTTTCGATTGCTGCGCTCGACATAGATGATGATGAAATACGCCGCCGTTATGACGAAATCGGGATGGATGCCATAGCAAAGCTTCGCAACGCACAGGCAGACAAGGGCGTTATGGACGTTCTCGGCGATGATTGGGGACGGCAGCAAGCCGCAAACATACTTGGCGCAGTCGCCGCAAATCCGGGATCGGGAGGAGTTGCGGCGGCAGGGGCAGGGCTTGGGATGGGCATGGCCGCAGGCGGCATTTTTGGCAATATGGCAAACCAGATGTTTTCCCCCATGCAACAGCAAGCTCCGCCCACCGCCCCCCAGCCTTCCGGCAGATTTACGCAAAAATCAGCTGCTGCAGCCCCTGCGCCGAGCGGTGGCGGTGACGATCCTGTTGCCGCATTAAAAAAGCTAAAGGAAATGCTTGACCTCGGATTGATTGAGCAAGCGGAGTACGATACCAAGAAAGCGGAAATAATGAGCAGGATGTAGGAGGGCATTGATTATGAAAAAGACAAGCATATTGTGGATAATTCTGGATTTAATCTTCCTGATAATTTTCAATGTCGTTTTCTTTGTATTGGGCGGTGTTGAGCATAGTGCATCCGTATGGATTTCTTACGTTTTCATTCACTTTGCGTATCTGATGCTGATAATTACGCCGATTTTGACACGCAAAGGTAAAAGCTCGGCGGTATTCGGCTTTTCGCTTTACTCGATATCCTCAGTTTATTTCTTTGTTGAGCTTATCACGGGCGTAATTTTCATATTGATTTCCCCTGACAGCTATAAATCCGCGTTATTAGTTCAGCTTATCATCGCCGGTTTTTACGGCATAATACTTATTTCAAACATGATTGCCAACGAGCGCACAGCAGATGATGAAGAAAAACGGAAATATGAAATCTCATATGTAAAAGATGCTTCCGCAAAACTGAAGGGCATGTTAGATGTTGTTGCTGACAAAGAAGCGAAAAGGAAAGTCGAAAAGTTATATGATGCCGTTTACTCAAGCCCTGTTAAATCGCATCCGAATTTGGCGCAAATGGAAAACCGGATACTCCAATCCATAAACGAACTTGACGAAGCGATTTACGAGGGAAACAAGGACAATATTATGTCACTGGCAAATTCGTTGTTGAGTGCGGTAAATGAAAGGAATATGCGGCTTAAGAGCCTCAATTGAATGAGTAAGAGTGACATAATGATCACGAGTTGCCTTGATGGGATTAAAGACCCGAAAGATGTTAAAAGGCTAAGTTTTTCTGAACTTACGCAACTTTGTGTGGAGATAAGGGAGTTTCTACTTGACAACATATCTGAAAATGGCGGTCATCTTGCGTCAAATCTTGGCGCAGTTGAGTTAACCGTCGCAATACACAAAGTATTTGATACCTCAAAAGATAGGTTGATTTTCGATGTTGGACATCAATGTTACACGCACAAACTGCTAACTGGAAGGAAGGAAGGATTCAAGAATCTGCGTCGATCCAGTGGAGTATCAGGTTTTCCAAAACCAAACGAAAGCATACATGACGCTTTTGCAACCGGACACGCATCCACCTCTATTTCAGCGGCGTTGGGGATAGCAAGAGCACGTAATATCGAAAGAGGAATTTACCACGTTATAGCAGTGCTAGGCGATGGAGCTTTGACTGGAGGCATGGTTTACGAGGCACTTAACGATGCTGGACAGAGCCGTGAGAAACTGATAATAGTATTAAACGACAACGGTATGTCTATCCAAAAAAACGTGGGTGGCGTTGATAAGCAGCTCTCAAGATTACGGTTGAAACCGAGCTATATACGAATAAAAGACCGTTTTCGTCGATTCACAACAAATGTTCCATGTGGACGAGTTATCTACCACATTGTCCATAACTCAAAGTTGTTTTTAAAACGGCTCATTGTGCGCGGCAGTATGTTTGAGGATATGGGGTTAACGTATCTTGGTCCAATTGACGGGCACGATATTAAGTCAATATGTAACTTTTTAGAGATTGCAAAAGAGCATAACGGCCCTATTCTATTACACCTTCGCACAATAAAAGGCAAAGGATATGACCCGGCAGAAAACAACCCTGCAAGATATCACGGTGTGAACGGATTTCAAATAACTACCGGCCTATCTATAAACGAACATGAACATAGTTTTTCTAGCATGTTTGGTGACAAACTTGAAAATCTTGCAAAAAAAGATAAACGCATTACCGCCATTACAGCCGCCATGCAATCCGGCACAGGACTGGATAGATTTGCTGAGAGCCATCCCAGACGCTTTTTTGATGTTGGCATTGCCGAGGAACACGCTGCCACCATGTGTGCAGGCATGGCTGTCGCAGGACTAATCCCCGTGTTTGCTGTATATTCTACTTTTTTGCAACGTTGTTATGATATGCTGGTGCACGATATATCTTTACAAAAGCTTCATGTGGTTTTTGCTGTGGATCGAGCCGGGCTTGTCGGCGAGGATGGCGAAACTCATCAAGGCATATACGACATAGGTTTCTTGAGCCAAGTCCCTGGTATGACCATCTTCTGCCCGTCCAGTTACGCAGAGATTGAATACATGCTGGAACAGGCTATATATAGTTATAACAGTCCTGTGGCTATTCGCTATCCGCGAGGCGTTGAAGGCCAATACAAGGGTTTGTCGAATGGAAACTGTGAAACTGTGCGTATTGGGACGGATATTACACTTTGTTCTTATGGCATTATGATAAATGATGTTCTAACGGCAGCTTCACGAATGGAAAATTATGGTATATCATGTGAAGTAGTCAAACTCAACATCCTATCAAGCGAGTTTTCCGAATCGTATGTAAGCCTAATCAGTTCTGTTAATAAGACCGGACGGCTTATCATGGTTGAGGATTGTTATAGCAAATGCTCTGTTGGACGAAATATCGTTGCAGAATTTGCGTTGTCGGGTCTTATGATACAGACTTGCCTTTTGAGCATTAAGCAAGATTTTGTCGGTCATGGCAATGTGGATGAACTGAAAGCACGTTTTGGAATCGACAGTGACGGGATATGCGCGAAGTCACTGGAATTCATAACCAAATAATGAGGAAAAGCTCACTCGGGCAGGTTATTCGGCGCGGGTCGTTGCTGCTTGGCGCTTTTGGCATGCGTCGGGGCGGCGGCGGTGTTTGCCGGTTTTTTCATGTTTTGGCTCCTATCGTATCTTTTTTGACTTGTCGATACTGATAGCCTAGCACTTAAAGCGGCTTTAAGGTCAAGTTTTTTTACGTTTTTTTTGTTGCGGGTGCGGTACGTGTTTTGCATGCTATACTTGCAGATATAGAAAAACGCTGTTATTGATGGCAGCGTTTTTTTGTTTTCTATGAGACGCCAGAACCGTCCCCGCGTCCCACATTGTTCTTCATGCTATTGATTTGGCGAACCATTCTGCTTTAAAATCATTAACGCATAGCTCATTAAGGCCTCCCCAATAAGTATAATCCTTAATTTGGATCTTATCATATTGCCACCCGCAGATTGGGCAAAGCTCATATTCCACAGTAGAGGTATGTGAGGTTTGATACCGCCTGTGCGGTAAGCAATACTGCTGTACTATTCGCGGCTATAGTTGTATAGAGCTTTTTCAATAAATTCGACAGTTGCATCCGGGTCATCTACACCAATAACAAGACGATTGAATTGTTCATCATCCAAGGATATTACGACCGCATCTTCTGATTTTTTTAGGTCGTAAAACACTTTATCACCATCTTGGACAAATGACCCTCCATAGTAAAACATATTTGAGTTTGTGCCTAAGACT
>Ga0099364_10002453_pt1 | contig 29558 bp, 27 predicted proteins | sample TergutTh196P3_FD_73070 | JGI IMG/M metagenome (GOLD analysis project Ga0099364, IMG submission 73070) | Microcerotermes parvus P3 segment gut microbial communities from Pointe-Noire, Republic of the Congo - Th196 P3 | ecosystem: Host-associated > Arthropoda: Insects > Digestive system > Gut ...
AAATGCACTCATAGTAAATCCAGCGTAAGCATCACATACCCCGTTTCCGGTTTTTCCAACTGATCCTCCAATTCATAATGGTGCCGGGCGACAAAAATATCTTCCCGGTCATGGAGGCGTGAGGCGGCAAGCGTTACCGCATAGACCCGCGAACCTGCGGCGGAAGAGAAAGGTTTCCCGTGGGCACCGGTATTGCCGTCGGTGGCGACAACCAATGTCAGTTGTGGCTGTCCGCTTGCGGATCGTCCCAGCGTGTGCGACCAGATTGGAAGCCGTAAAAAGTCCAGGTCGCCGGTCGAACCCAAAGTTTCAAAATAGAGATGTAGGGTTTCGGGATTCGTTTCGACTGCTTCTACTCTACGTCCATTGGCAAACTCAATGTAGGCAGTATCGAGTTTTGCCCCTGAATCCGAAGAGCCCGGAATGATCGCCTGAAAGAAGACCTGATTGGCAGCGGGAAGGATGAGCATGTCACCAGTCTAGCATAGAGAGCGAGGCGGACGAAATGACTCACGCCACGAAGTCATCGGCATCGTCGGTTTCGTTTTTTTCTGTGCAGAAGAGAATTTCAATGGTTTGAGTTTTCATCTTTCGACGTTTGATGGAGGTCGTCATTAGATCGGCTACCGGCATTAAAACAAGTAGCGGCAGGAACATGTTTTCGTATCTGTTTTTCCTTGTTCATTACAAGCCAGTTCAAAACCCCATTTTGGCAATTTTGGCAAAATAGAGAAAGTTATCAATACTGAAGATTCCGGCACTTCCCAGTTTGCCTCAATTGCTAAATCGGAGTTTTGCACAGCCTGGTATCTGGTAGAGGCTATTGGCTGTATCTATTGACATCGTTTAATAAAGAAACTGTCTCTGCAATTTGCTCAATCTTAAAATCCATCATTGTTTTCCTGAGTGCTGTCCCATGAAAATCACTTCCCGCTGTTAGAAAAAGGTCTCTGTTTCTAGCCTCTTCATAGAGAAAATTGCTCTTTCCTATTGTGAATGTGGGATAAAAGGCTTCAATTCCATCCAATCCCATATCACAGAGACAGTCTAAAAGATTGGACACATTTTGAAAAGAATTTTGTTCAATGTCATAATCTCTGTAGGAAAAAAACGGATGCGCAAGCACTGATAATCCTCCAGCGTTTTTTATCAGTTGTAAAGCTCTTTGAAGTGAATAATCTTGAAAGAACAATTTTGGATAATAGCCTTCGGCGATAGCGATACATTGTTCTTTTTTATCATGACTCATAAAACAAGAGTTGATATGGTTCACTACATCCTGAATCCTCATTTGGTTTCCAGCGACAATATAAATGTCTTCGTAGTTTATATCAAGATCATTTTTAATGAGATGTTGGAGCAACTCTCGCAAAATTTGCTTTCTGATGGCGTGGTATTGGTTTAGTGTATTGAACAATTCCTCGTGGTTATAGTCGATGTTATATGCCAAAATGTGTATAGAGACATCTTGTGGAAATGCAACACAAGATAATTCATTTCGACAAGACAATTCTATACCAGAAATACAACTAATACCCAAGCTCTTTGAGTATCCAATTGCCTCTCCTACACCAGCAATTGAATCATGGTCAGTGATTGAAAGAGTCTTAATGTTTCTTGCATGAGCAATATCAATGGTTTCTTTCACTCCTAATTTTCCATCGGAATGAAGTGTGTGAATATGTAAATCGGTGAACATAATTTCTTCTAATGCATCATTGATTTTATTATATTTTCGAGTTCTCGCTCATTTTTCGCATCATTACGCTTTACAAAAGTAAGACGTGAATGAACTGTTCCGCTCAATTCCCCCCCATAAATTATTGTATTTCCATCCATTTGCAAAGGATGATTAAACAAATTCATAAAAGTAGTTCGCTGATGTAGATGTAGAGTGGTTTTCGAATAGTAAAAAATATCGTTCAGGTTGCCGTCGTTATTGATGTCCCTCCTCATATTTATCACTTCATAATCATTTCCCCTCTGGATTAACGATGTCATTGACTGCACATCAGATCGCCTTGCCCCATCTTGGGTTAATCCAAATCCCTTTATCGTTATCGTGTCAAGGTTTTGATCAATACACCATGCACCATATTTTTTCTCTTCACCAACGTAATATGTATATGACCAGAACCCCTTTACGTACAATTTGCCCCAAAATAGTGCTAGAAAAAAATCAGAACGTTCGACAATTACAACAATGAGCCAAAAAAGAAATCTGTGGATCACAGCAGCAACCACCGCTGCGATGAACCAATTAAAAATGCCGGATAAACCATCTTGTGTTGATAGCAGATCATTTACAGCCAAGCCAACAATAATGGCAATGCCTAGAGCTATCTCTGATATTCTATTTTTATTTTTTTCCATAATGTTCCTTAATCACTTCGCCATGAGAATAATTTATGCTATGCCACTGCGAATAGTTAAAATTATTATCCATGCAAAAACGTATCATTCGCAAAACTTGTAAATGACTAATTATCAGAATATGGCTGTTTTGGTGTTGTTTTCTGATTTGTTCGAGAATAAGGCTAACCCTATTCCTAAAAAAAACAAATCCCTCCCCATTCGGTGGAGTTAATTCCACAATAAATTTGTCATCAATAAAAAAACTTTTGTTTTGTCTAGCTAAATTCTTAGACTTTCCTTCAAAGTCACCGAGACCTCTTTCAATCAAAGCATCCGTATAAATGACATTAAATTGAACATTGTCAAATGTTGAAGTTATATAATCAACGGTCTGTTTACTCCTCAATAATGTTGACGCAAAAACAGAACATTTATCAAGTGTCTCCAAATGCCCATTAGTGTTAATATCTGTATTACAGATAGGATATGCTTGTTGCCCAATATATATACCCTTTTTGTTTTCTTCCGTTTCAAAATGTCGCATCGAAAGCCAAAAATTGTCAGGTATTACCATATGACAATACCTGATTTGTTATAGGATGCAATTTGCGATAACTCATCTATTAATATATATTCATATGTTTTTTTAAGGTGAGCGAAGAAATTTTCCTTCCTTCCTAAAGTGGCGGTTTGAAAGTCCCGAATTTCTAAGTTGGGATGAGCACGTAGGCTTTCTCCAAATTCGATATTATAATGTTTCTCATCTAATGTAAATTTATTTGATGAAAAGTCAATGTTAATCGTGGGAGTGTTTTTGTGCCTTTTTCCCCACCCATGTGGAATTAGAAAATTTTCTTGACCGACATAGAGAGAAGGGTCTTTAGTTTCTGAAAATTGAACCATGTATATATCGGCACCAGGCAGGGTAAGGACTGGAGCGATTGCATTTTTGGGGATTATATGGCTACCCATAACTACAGAATTTGGACCAGGCATGAAATAATGGTGATGGTGTTCAACTTTTTCAATACTAGCTACTCCACGCAAAATTAATTGAGCAACAAATTCGTGACGATTTTCATTAAACGAAATTAACCCCTGAGCAAGTTTGTAAAATAGCTCGGCATCCTTTCCTTCAATATAACGGATGTAGCTATTGCCATTGGTAAAAACTTTGATTTGGTCGAAAAACCAATTGCCTCTTACTGGATAAAGTCCATTAAAATTATTCTTAAATTCAGATGCTGACGAGTGGAGCAAGAGATATCTTTTGTCTGTAAGATTACTCTTTAAATAAGAAATAAAATGATTGCCTCTGTGGAAGTTGCTTACATAAATGCCATTTTGTAACCTTTGATTTAACGAATCAAAGGTGGTTGCATTAATGATGTCGACAATGTCGTTGTCAATTTCAAGGATTGAACAAGAACAAACATTGACACACGTGTCGACGGGTATTATCGGACAACTCGTCTCCCATGCTACATACGCACCCGTAGCAAAACCACCCGCGATTCGTATGACATCATGCGGGAACCCCAAATCAAGACACGTCTTTATCAGTCCACTCCCGCCGTAAGAAGAAAGCAGTTTGCTAAAAGTTGCTTCAGTGTTTTTCAAAAAACACTTTAGAACCAATTGTGTATTATCGCAAGTCACCATATATCAAACTAACTCCTCCAACTATTGGTACATCGTCTTCTAATTGTCCTTCATTATTCATTTCCGTGCAAAATTCCATTCTTGTCTGAACTTTTCACAAAAACACCCAAATAATGCCTAAATGGGGAATTGTTCGGGTACTTTTGAGCGATTCATACCGAAGGCAATTTGCGAAAGGAGGTACTAGACACCGCCCGGCGGTCATTATATGCGCAAAAGAGCGCAAACAACGCCACAAGTTACTCCACCTGCTAAGCGTTTCATAAAATGCGGAAAACAGACGGCAGAGATGTGCGTACGGCGGAGATGTACATATTATGCTGGCAATTTTGACCTGAGGTAATCCCTGATCCCAACCAGCGTTTCATTGCCAACGTCCTCCGCATCAAGAACAGGTGGTTTGGGCCAACCCAAATCCTTGAACGTGTGTGCCGCAAATTTAACGTCATTGGAATAACGAGGAACGACATGGTAATGGACGTGAAAATCTACCATCATCAGCATGATGTAATTCATCTTTTCCTGCCCAAACGCTGCCCTAAGTGTAGCCTCGATCGTTTTAATGAGGCGAACCAAATCTGCACCTTCGGCCTCCGTCAATTCAGACATAGCCTCCGCAGGACGTTTGAGACTCAGGATACCCGCTCCAGCTGTGCACTGCACAGGACGAACAGACCATCGCCAATATTCCGTTTCGGTGATCAGCAACTCGTCCACGTTGAATTTCGCGTTGAAACTGTCAAAATTTGCAGTCATCGTTAGTGTTCCTATATTTTGAACATGCCGGAAAGCCCACCCTTCCAGTACTCCCCACGATCATAACAGGCTATTTGCATTTGTCAATAGGTCAATAGGTTGGCTCAATAGGTTGGCGGTGGAAACATGTTCCGGTTCCGTTGTTCTATGTTCAGATATTCCGAAAGTAGGCAACAATTTTTTCCTGGCATAGTCTGGAAATTCCCTCCCTGGTATCCGGCGATTATTACCGTGCGGGAATCCCCAACTTGCAGGGATATAGAAAAGACGTGATTGTGCTTGGTTCAAATCGGAATATACAGGAAAAGTCATTTGAAGAAAAATCTGGCAGATTTGCTCCAAAGCCCCTATTTTCCCGAAATAGGGGTATGCGGTCTTCTCCTCCTTCGTCATCTCGAAAAATTGTCAAACACTTCTAAAACAGGGGGGAGCATATTAATGCGGCTGAAATGGCAATTTGCTGTTTTTTTGACGTAACTCATTTGGTTACAAAGGAAAAGCGTGTTTTTGGGAGTTCGGCAATGTCTGCAAAAAAACTGATTGTCGTTTGTAGCGAATATCCGAGTACGTCTCTGCGGCAAGTGCTCTTTTGCTACTTAGCTACCGGTTTTGACTTCTGCTTTCCCATTGCTGGATTCTAACTCAAAACAAGACAAAAGACAAGACAAGATGATGTTATTTTGTGCAGATCGCCATAAAATCAGCACGCCCGGACGGTTCCTTTTTCCCCGGAAAACGCGACCGAACATGCCACACGTTTCATTCCCAGACCAGGCGTTTTTGCCTGCCCTTGCACCATCACGCCCATCTCCGGTTCAGGTGCCGAAGGTGCCTGCAATTGCAACGAGAGCAAAACACCCGGCGGTACAAGCGACCGCAGAATCTTCGTATTGACCATCGGCAATTTTTCCTTACCGGTTTTGGAGAGGTCAATCTGAAAAAATCGGAGGCGGGGATAGAGCACATGCTCATAGACAAACTTTGCCGGATTGATCCAGTTGCCGGGCGATGCTTTGGCAAGTACGTCAGGGTCCAGCGCACGTTCATAAAACGTATTCCAAAATCGAGCAATGTCTTCCGCCCTGCCAATGATGGGAAAGAGTGCCCGTATATCAGGCTGACCGTTACGGCATCCTTGTCCGAAGCAAGGGTCAGACTCGCAGAAGCAATGGACGGTTCCCCACTTCCCTATTGCTGTGCCCCATTTGCCCATTTTTCGTCCCCACTTCGTATGCACACAACGATAGCCCGGATGACATGAGTGCTTTCCGCAGCATGAGGAGTCGGCATCGTTGGACGCGAGACACATGCATGCTCCGTTTATGTCCAACACGAGGCGAAACTCGTCATTGGGAAAGAGTAGCCCGGACAGATACTCATTTCCCAAAAACCGCCGCTCGAGATAGAGCGGCATTCCTTTCGGCAATTCTTTGTGTTGGACAACCGTGATTGCATCCGTCAGTACCGTTCCCGGAGGAAGTGTTTGACCCTCTCCGTACAAAAACTCTGCGCTCCTCGGCGCAAAATAGACCCGCTTGTCCGTCACCAAACATTGTTCATTTCCTGATGGCACCAGCACCTCAACCGTTTCTGTTTCCCGGGTGCAAGGAACATCGAAGAGTCGGCACACGATCTGCGTGATCCGTGCCGCTGACGTTCCTTCCATGACGCTGTCCATCACAAGATTACAGAAATCCAAATAGGCTTCGCTTGAGGATCCGTGTGTTTTTGTCAGGACACCGAGACGATTTTGGATATAGCGTCGGTCGGAATAGGCAGAGCGGAGCCAAAAGGTGCAGGTACGTTCGGGAGGTTCCCCTTCCGAGGGCATGACTTCAAACAGATTCTGTTGGAAAACCAAAGAGTGATTCCGAATCTCAAAGTCTACATTTTTGAGCAGGATGACCTGTGGATCGACCGGAATGTTCAAGCAAAGGTCAGCATCCATAATTCCTTCGGGCAATGGAACGACACCGGCAACATCATTTCCCGCGAAACCGTAGCGCACATTTGCCCCATAGTGGAGTCCGGCATCGCCGTAGCGGAGCAGTTTATTCTTGCCTTCCAAAAAGTCCCGTTCGGCAATCGTGACCGGAATGAACATGTCACGATGCAGAGGCGGAATTTGATGGCGATAGAACAGTTTTGCGGCATCGAGTGCCTCTTCGAGCAATGGCTGCGCTGCCCAGCAGTACGAGTCGAACAATGAAAACAGACGCTCCGCATCCCCATAGTAATGGCTGTAAAACGTTCCAGCCCCTTCGTGAAGTTGGTCGGATCTATGAATGGCATTGTGTGTTAGCATCTCGCTTCGATCCATTTCTGACTAAAAACAACCTCTGCCGGATCGCAGTAGAGGATACAAGTTCGGTTGGTGCCGAAGGGCAAACTCTCCAAAGTGAGTCTGTCCCGAACGTGAAATGCTACCGCTTCCTCCGAAAGCCACTGAGTTGCAAACAACGCAGGATCACTGACGTAGCTGCCTGTGGGAAGTGCTGAGTGAAGGAGTGCAATCAGCCCTGACAGTGAGAGCACTCCATCAAAGGTAATGTTGTTGATGTAGTTTGCGACTTTCGCTTGCAGAGGGCTAAAGTCGACCTCCGATCCCACTGGAGTATTGAGCACCGCACTGAAACTGGTTGTCACAGGCACTGCCCCTTTGACCAACACATCCAAACCAATCGGAGCCTGCCCGCAACGAAGAACCCAGTCTTGGATTTCTTTGATGTGGGGCATGTACATCCCGGAAACCATGATCGATTGAATGTTGGCGGGGCCGGTAAAGCGTACCTCTGTCAGTTGATACGCCGTGAACATGGCTTCTTCGTCGGAATAAATTTTCGGCGAGTCGGCACTCATTTCGGCGGTATGCTTGGACTGACTGATGATGCCGCAGAGCGTATTGTGTTGTGCATCTGCGATTCCTGTCACCCAGTAGAGGCAAGGGAAATGCTCTTCTAAAAGATCAATGGCGTACATGACGGAACCATCCGGCAATGCTTCAATCTCATGGAAATGTTCGAGCGTCACCGTTGCGATCTGTAATTGTTCGGCAGTCGCCACATACCAGTCCACATATCCGCCCGTCGCTCCCGGAAAGACCGTGTGCTTATCCCGGGTCATTTCATTGTCTCCCGCACCGACAATGGAGCTATCCCTGATTCCGGGGAATGCCTCAAGCAACGATGCCTGCATATTGATTCGTGAACTCAAGACTTTTGCCGAAATCCCGTGAATCATCCGCTGGATCAGATCATGATTGGACTCATCGTCAGTGCCGCCCACGAAGGTCTCGACCGCAAAGGCGCGGACGAAGTAGGCGATATTACCGCGAACGGAAGAAACATCCATGCCGCGTGTAAGGTTACCAAGAGAACCGCTCTGTGCGACGGTCACGGGAACATCAACATAAACATGTCCGCTCCCATCCGGCATGGGATAAAATTGTAACTCGCCCGCATGAAACCCCTCTCTGGCATCAGCAGTCCACTGCTGTGAGGGGGTGAACTCCATTCCATTTGCCGCAAACACATCAGCGGGACCAATGGAGACGGTGACTCGTCTGGAAAAGACCAACCGGAGTTTCCCCGAAGCCGCCGTTCCTGTTTTTCGGCGGATACGGTAGTTTCTTGCAAGTACATCCAACAGTTCCGAGTTCTGTTCTCGTGGTGCAGTGAGCAAATCATTCAAGTCGCTCTGTTTGCCGCCGATGCGAAATGCCTCTTTTGCTGTTTCCAAGAGCGTGGCAAAGGGACGCAAGAGCAGAAACAAAAATGCTCCTGTGTGCACATCGATGGTCGGATCTGCTGACGACCATAAGGCTCCAAGCAGTTTTTCCGAACTCAACACGTCCGCTTCCGCAAGTGCGTCAAAGGAATCTGGAATGACAATATCACCGATACGGCTCATGGATGAAACTTGATGGACAAATGGTAGGAGACTTTCTCTCCCGCTCTCGAATGGATTCGCAGGATTGCAATAACACGGTCATACTCTTGCTGAAGTTGTTCAATCACAATTTTTTCTAACAGTTCCTCAAGCGGCTTATTGCCGATCATCCGAGCCTGGATATTTTCGGAAATGTCCAGGATAGCAACATGGAGGACATGTCCTACTTCGGAGAGGGAGGATATGTTCGTGACACCGATTTGATCAACAAGATCACAGCCGTATCCCGGATCAAACCGGACACTTCCCCGCCGGGTCATGAGTTCCGCGATGACGTTTTGCAAAAGTTTTGCAATGCCCGCGGCATAAGCACCGGAGCGGTATTTTGGGGAAAGAGATTGGACGAGTGTTCCGCCTCCTCCCGACTCACGCTGCAATAAGGAGAGTGTTCTTGTGCTCACGGACTATTCTGCGTTCAAAATCTTCTTGGCCACTTCATAGACTTGGTCCAAGACTCCCGTTTCCGGTCTCCTGATTGTACCGCTCACCCCTGCACTGTGCGAAAAGTGCCGAAGTTTTGTGGTATGTCTTTCGTTAAAACTCCGTGCGAACGATTGCAACAAACTCATTTCATAGTCCAATACGCCGTAATCCTTTCGGACAGGATCTTCGATGTACGTTTCTCCCTGCTGCTGGAGTTCCGTGAGCGAATAAGGTTCGCAGATCGATTCCGGTTCGAGATTCTTGATGTTTCGGGGACGCAGCCATTGATACCGCTTGTCCGAATAGTGGACATCGGACTGTTGGACCAGGTAGTTTCGGAGATCGTCAAAGAGTTCATCGAAACTCGTAGCGAGTGTTTGTATTTGGGGTTCACCGATCATAAATCATCTGTTGTGCTTTGTTGACCATTTCCAGTATCTTTTTTCGCCGCTGACTGACCGCCCCCGGAGAGAGGCGCAACTTCGATGCTAAATCTTGGTTGGAGAGAGGCATCCTGCCGTAGAGCCCCACATCGTTTTCATAGATGGCGCGGGACACGGGATCCGAATCGAGTGCCGAGAGGACATACTCATGTAAATACTTTTGCGGCAATGACCGGCGGACAGCGGGGGATGAAATGTTTCCCTCTTCGTCCGGTGTGTCGTAACTTCCGGTATTCCTCGCATGGCTGCCTCTGCGGATGCGTTCGATCTGCTTGACCGAAAGTCCCATGTGGTCGGCAAGTTCGTCGGTAGTGGGGGAGCGGCCCAGGTTGTCCTCCAGTTCCAACTCTGCACTTTCTAACCTCTGAGAAGCCATCATCAGACGCTCCGGCATCCCCAGAACGTTCATCTGCTGCCGGGCATATCTTCGCAAGGGATAGAGTTGCTTAGAAAGATACGTTGCGATGGATGCTTTTTGAGGATCATAGCGTTCCATGGCTTTCATAGCCAAAATCTTTCCTTGGATGGTCAGATAGTTTTTATCGGCATTCCCCACGAGAGCAACATTATTCGCAATGACCGGTGAGATCGCTTGCAAGAGTGCTTCTCTATTCGCATTGCTGCGGTCTGCCGACCACGCTGTAAAAGCCGGTTCATACTGCGGTTCCAGAAAATGCTTGGGCTTCGGTTGCGCGAGCGAATCCAATTCATTGCCGGTCAAAAAGACATTCTGAAACGTAGGCATTTTTTGCGAATTGCTAAAAAGTCTTAAAAAAATCTGCCGTCCATGAGTCGTGTAAAAAGGGTTCTTGGGTATCGTAGTACATGTGTTCATTCAGGCCATCCATCGAATTGCTAGGACGCACAAACCCCAAATCGAAGGTACATGAAGCTCCCTGTGCTGTATTGAACATCCAATCCACTTTACGGACATAGCCGAGGTTTTCCACTTTGGACAGCGAATGGGTTCCCGTACCGAATTGTACCGTAGAGCCGGGACAAACATCAAATCGGATCGGCGACAGGATCGTTGCGGCTGAGGCCATGTAATGCCGTGTCCAAAACTCCGACTCGGCATACCGCTGGGCTACGATGTTTTTGACCATTCCCGAGGGATTTTGGGGATAGGAACTCAGCATAGGGGGCATGATACTGATTCCAACGGGACCGGTCAGTTTTTCGGGCGGTTTGAATGCTCCGCGACGCGAAGAACCTGCTCCCATGAGCCAGTCGAAAAACTTTGCACTGTTCACGACTTTGGGTGCCTCGTCCGACGATAACGCGATCATACAGGCTGCCGGATCCACCATCGAAGATCCGCCGGTAACGGAAATCAGATCGGTCAGTTCCAAAAACTTTCTGTTCCCCGACGGAATCACTTCCCACAACGGGATGAATTGGATCTCATGCACTCTGGGCACAATCGCCAGTCTGAACTGCCATGCCCATCGCTGTAAAAAGGACCATGCCGTTCCTTGCAGCACCTGCATATCTCCAAGGCCGGTAATGATGTGATCGACGAGTTGCGACCGGAGTGTTTTGCCGTCCGGAAAGGGCAAGTCGGTACGAAGATTGAGACCAGGAAACGCCGAAGTCTCCCTTGCTCCCGGCACAGAGAATTTTCCCGACGCGCCCGATGCCAACAGGTCTTTGATACGATAGTCTGAAGGCAACTTTCCTTCGGACGGAATGAATCGTCCTTCCAGTCCCGGGATTTTGACCGCGTCGGCACTGTTGTGTTCGTGGAGTTTTTCTAAAACGGGTTGAAAAAGGCTGGAGACGATGGGACCCTGTCCGGATTTGAGTTTTTGCGTCGTTTCCCGGACAACGGTTGCCCATTTGAGCGAAAATGATGTGCTCCCGCCTCCGCCGCCGGTGCTGTCCGCATCTATTTTCTTATGCAGAAAATGAGCGGACCAGCTCGCACTCTCCGCAGTAAGCGAAGTACAGACCACGGGACACACAGATAAAATGACTGCCCAATGCTTAAGATGAAAGGTCAGATGCAGACCGGAAATCGTGTACGTGGGAGCCTTGCTCAATAAGAAACCGTCAAAGATGCACGCTTGCGTGCCCGTCGCCGCATTGCGAAACATGATAGAGGCATGGACATAATCCCCCCGATTCATGGCAGGATTTTTGAGTAGATCATGGATGGGAGAATAATCACGTTTGGACGAAGTGATGTCTCGACCGGTGGCGACCTGAACCGTTGCATGAGGAATCTCATCGACACCGGCGGTGATGGTAAAGGCAGTCAGAGGAATGCGAATCTTTTGGGCTGTGTCGAGGCCATATGGAATGTCATACTGCGAAAGCTCTTGGTAAAAATCCCGGTCGGAAGTTTCTAAATCCACTTCCAGCCAAGCAGTGTACTGAGTTACGTATGTCGTTGTCCGGTCACTCATGGAACAAGCAAGCAGTCTAAAGTAAAATCCATTGCCGATAGGGAAAGGTTCGAGGTTCCCGTAACAAGTCCTGCCAAATAGCCGACATGTTTGTCTGTGCCAATGCCGTAAAACACTTCGAGATAGGGCATCTCCTGTTTTCCGCTGATAAGCCGGTTCGATTGGTAAAACTCATGGAGCATCCTGAAACCGCCGTGATCCGAACCGTAATCCGCAGACGTTGCACCGCCGCACGAAGAGCCGAAGATCAATCCTTGGAGTTTTAAGGAGCCAAGCCGATCTCCCGCCGCCGAGAGAAAAATCCGGTTGTCCAATGAATACGAAACGTTGCTGTTGATTCCGCGCTGAATGAAAAACTGCGTGACAAAAATCACGTCCGGGTTCAAGAATCCTTGGGCACCGCCGCCGTCGATACTCTGTACACGAAGCAATGCCTTTGTGGCCGTTCCCGGCACAATCGTCACATATCCCAATTTGTTTTCAAAGAGGCTCGGCATGATTGCCATTCAAAGGGTTGTTATTGATGTCCAAAACCTGCATGCTGGGTTGCCAGTGCGCGGGAGACCGTCATGTCGGGTACTTCCGGCCGCCAGACCGGAACACCGCCAATTTCCAGTTTATCCACGTTGAGTTGTAACGTTTTAAGGTTAGGGAAAAGCATCTCCGTATCCGTCATTCCCGTGCCTATCCCTGAACTCATTCCCACCTGTAACACATCGGGGCGCAAACTCTCCGCATCCCGCAGACTCCAGTTTATCGGTTCAATGGACTTGTAGGCCGTGAGGTGAGCGTTTGCGTTCTGTTCCAGAAAAGAGAACGCACTGACCCCCAAAATGTTCGGTGAAGTCAGGTCAATCCCATAGACTCCTTGTGCATCTGAGTAGAGGGGCATGAACGACGGTGACTCTTTCGATGCCGAAAGGGCCTGTGCTGGATTGGGATCCGCTCTTTGATATTTTGTGTCCGATGTTGGCATGGATTGTTCTTGAAGAGTCCGCGTACGTTGTATCTGATCTCTTGGCGGCAATACCGAAGGGTGCGCCTCGACGTATTCCTTGCGTGTTTCTGTGATACGCTGTTCATTCCTGATCCGCTGTGAATCGCCCGTATCAAGAGTCTGCAAACGTTCCTGTAATTCTGCCTCGTGGCTCTCCATTATCGTTCCCATCTCCCGCAGAGGTTCCTCAGCCGTATCAAGAAACGTTTCATACGCCTGTTTTGCTTCCTGGACGGCACGGCGTGCCTGGGAAATTTTCTCGTCATCTTCCCCTTCTTCACTCTTTAGCAATGCGGTCTCTGCCCGGACAATGGCGGCGGATTTTTCTTGATGCTCTTTGAAAACGGTTTTTTGCTCTTCGGTCAGTGCGGTGGCTCCGCTCAAACCCGCGACTACGTCTGCCAGATTCAAGCCCGCTTCCGCGAAGGCTTTGAGTGTATCCCGGGTGCGGCTGTTCACCCGTAATGATTGAGAAAAACCGACTTCCCGTTCGTAGGAATCGCTCAAGACACGCTGCTCTTTTGCTTTCACCACGTTTTGAGTGTCGAGCGTCTGCATCGCCGCCGTAAAATCCATGTTCAAGAGCCCGCGCGAATGGGCATTCAAGAGATGCGAAAACTCTGACGAATGAAATTTTTCGGTCACATCCCCGCCGTATCCTTTCTCTTCGAGTGCGGTATGCACCATAGAGGTGATCAATCGCGAAGGGTCTTTTTTGATCTGCTCTCGTCTTTCCTGCGGAAGTGCCTGCAAGTGCTGTTCGCGAGTTTTGGAATCGAACGCTGCCATGAGTTCCGCTTGGATGGTTGTTTCTATCTCCTGCCGGGCGTGTTTGTCGAGCGTTTCCGGCAGTTTCGCAACGGTCATCAAATCGCTTACCGTGCGTGAGACGATGGCGGCACGTTGATCTCCGATCGCGGCCTCGGCAATCTTGTCTTTGTGTTCATAGAGAGCACGTTGGTTTTGAGACGCGTCGGCAAGGAGACTCGAGAGGTTGATCTGACCGGGCAGATTGGTTTCGTAGGCGAGTTGCCGAAAATAATCTTCTGAAATCCGAGTAGACATCGTTTCTCCTGCCAAGGTGGTAAAAGACTCCTTTCCCGCGAGTTTTGCATCTATCCAGCGGCCAAGGTTTGTATCCGAAACATCACGACCTGCCTCGACTAAAAAATCCTTAATACGCAGACCCGCCCCCAAAAGATTTCCCGCTTCGCTTCCGGCAAACCCCATGAAAATCTGCGACTGTTTCATTCCGACTTCGTTGAGATTTTGTGCTCCCCAGTAGCCTTGTAAATTGGCACCGGGACTCATCCGGTGGTTGGCAAGATCGTAAGCCATCGACTCCGTCGCATGCCATGCAACGAAGGCACGGTTGACTCCCACCATGTCCGTCATCTGCTGGCTTTGTGAAAACCGTGCTTGAATCTCTTCGTCGCCATAGCCGAGTTGCCTTCCTATGCCATACGCCTGGGCGATACTCTTTTTGAGATCGGCAGCGTTCGTCGCGAACATGGCACCTCCTGCAAAGGAGGTAAAGAGCCGGGCAAGTTGATCGGGAGACATGTCCGGCGAGGTCATAACCTCTTTCAAGACTTCCAACCCTTTTCGGTATTCGGCCAAATCTTCTTTCGTTCGTGCAAGCCCTACACTGTTCCGCACAAATGACCGAAAGGCCGTATCGGAGGTCATCTCTTCCAGCAGTTTTTGGGTGTCGCCCATGATAGACCTGTTGCACAACCCACAATCAGTTTCCCTATTTTGCCAAAAAATGCCGTTTTTGGCAAAATAGGGGAAGTTTAGAGGCGAATCAATGGTTATGGAACATGTCTAATATGTTATAAAGTTGCGTGGCACCGGTAGATAGTCTCTTATCAGTTTTACGGACACGGATGGGCGATATTCAATACCTATAATATGGGATACCCATTTGTTGCAATCGCCCGATTCTGTCGTGCGTATTAGGATGGGTAGAATACAAAGCCTTTAAGAAAGGTTCCTGTGGTTCACTTGTTGCAATGGCATCTAGTCCTTTTGCCAATTCAAAGCCATAACCCAACTCGGTAGCGTATTTATCAGCATCGTATTCCTTTTCTCGTACAGACCACATAAGGAATAGCATGCAAAATTTTGTCCACAACCAAATGATTGCGGCAAAAAACATTCCGGCAACCACAATGCCAAAAGAACGCTGTCTATAACCAGAAATCAGAGAGAATAGGGCTATTATCGCTGCGACCAGTTTCATAATCAAAATTAACAAGGTTACAATGAAATTGCCGCCACCGATTAAGAGTTGAATTTCAGTATGACGATGTGCCAAATGTGCTACCTCGTGTGCTAACACTCCTTGAATGACATCATCAGGTAGTTTGAAAAGCCCTTCAGTTACGCAAATTGTTTTTCGCCCGATTGCATAAGCGTTTGGTTCAGGGGTATAAATGACTTTCAGAATTATTTTATTTGTAAGACTCGGTGTTTTTCTTTTTGCTTTATTATAAATCACTTCCAACAACGGAATCATTCGTATTTTCATGTCAGTCCGCGTCATTTTCCTTGCTCCTGCCATTAAACAAAGTATCCATTCGCCGAGTGTAGAAAAAGCGATGATAACCGACAGAATGTAAATCACCAATACGATAAGGAGAGACTCATAACCATCATGGGCAAACAATCCAATGATAACAGAGGCGTTGAGAATAAAAAATATAATAGTGCCTATGCTTGATTGCCTGAATATGTTTTTTGCTATGTCCAAAATCATCGCTATCGCTGCTTTTTGTTTGTTGTTGCGAGTAACTATTACTTATTTTCCATGCCATCTGCAGACAAACTTTCAACAAACTTTTTCAACTCAAACACCTCGGGCATTATGTACGGCTTGAATTGAAAGGCACTTTTTATTCCGTCCGAGTAATAAACAGTATTGTCACGTAAATTGGAAACAGATACTCCGTCTATCAGATTGTCAGAATCATTGTTACTTAACGAAAAGACGATCCGTTCTGGGAACTTTGACAAAACATTCTCGCCATAGTACATGTTTTCCTTAACACTCTGGTATTCGAGCGATGAAACTATGAAAAACATTCCATAATTGGCACCGTCGTCAATAAGACGTAGCAATTTATCCGATACAGACACAGTAGAAGCGGAATAATCCCCAGATGCGCCAAAGTCAAAAGCAGGGACAGGGATAGATTCGTCTGTTGTGGATTCTATAAATTCACTTTCATTTATCATCTCTCCCTTAAATATTTTATTAACAATATCAAGAAACTGCAAGTTCTTTATGATAATTAGCGTTTGCTTGATTTCATTCCCTTTTTTTCTCTCCAAATAGAGAGAATATAATTCATTGACAAACTCAATAATTTCCCATCGGCTTTTTGCCGTTTTGAACCGTGACGTAAAGCAGGTTAGGCAATCATATAATTCAGCCGATCTACTTTCGCTGATAAGGCTTTCCCCATCTATACAATAAACATCTGTTTTAGCATTGAGTAATGCTGAAAATAGACACAGATTGGCAAGATTTTCTGCCATGCGTTCATTGGCACCGCAAATCAACAAATTACGCCTTCTACGCCGGTCAAACTGCATGACAAATGGAGGGGCAACCTTTATTAACTCTCCCATGTATATTTTTACCGCAGACTCATCTGAATAACCTGTTATGTTTTGAATCAGATAATCCATAAGTAACACTGTTCTATTGCCTTCAAATATCTGCACGGTCGTGGGAGTATCTGCATATTGTGTCGAGATAAGAGACAAATACTCAATTCGCGTCTCCTTGGAACAATAAGCGGCACGAAACCCTGTATTATTTGACTCTGTGTATTCCAAATTCATTACGGCGGTTCCTATGGGACCTTTCATCATTTCCAACACTTTTTCGCCGTTTCCGTACCCGAACAAATAATCGACATCATCTCTGCCGCATTTCAGTCCAATACGGACTCGCATCTGCTCGATAACGCCTTTGTCCAATGAAAGCCCAGCCATCACCTTTGTTGACTGAGTCGCCATCAGAAGATGTATGCCATACGATCTACCTTCCGTTACGATCCTTTTTGCTAGTTCAGCGCAATTTGCTGCCACTTTGCGATTTGTAGATTCGTTGAAAAGAATTTGGAATTCGTCCATGACAACTAAAATACGCGGCAAGGCTTTTCCCGTATTTTTAACGTAATCGTAAAGTTTTTGTACATGAGCATTTTTGAACAAATCACTACGGCGTGAAATTTCGTCTACTAAATTTTCCAGTATGCTTTCACCAAACTCCTGCATTGCGTCCAGTGCTAATAGTTGGATATGCGGCAATCGGGCAGATTCATAAATCTTAAATTCTGTCCCACCTTTGAAATCCATTAAATATAAATGTAATTCCTCTGGACTATGACACAACATGCCGCTCATTATTATTGTGTGTAGCAACGTCGATTTGCCGCCGCCAGTGCCGCCAGCAATAATGCCATGATGGGACGAACCTTCGCCCAAAACCAGATTCACAACGCTTTCACCATCACCGATACCTACGGGGATCGACAACTTTTTAGATGCCAAGGCTGTAAAGAACGGCGGACGAACCGTATCCTCAAACGAAAGACCTCTTTTTTTTAAGTCCGTATTTACTTTAATATATTCATCTATAAACTTGCCTACGTTGTCCTTGGACTGTTCAGTCGCGATGCTGATCGACAATTCATAAGGTCGCAGGACAAATTCCTTGTCAATATATTCAATCCATGCACAATGCTTTCTTATCTCATCAAGATATTCATCGATGCTTTCGTATTTTGAAAATGCAATGTTCGGATTATGGCAAATTATCGTATAAATGCCGCATTTGCCGCCATTACTCAATATGTTTAATAACAGTTCAATGCTTCGACTATCAAAATGACGCGGAAAATCAAATACGATTAAGACTGTAATCGGTTCGGCACGGTTAGGTGTATTCCGATTGTATTCCACAATATTTTCAAAGCGATTTCCGAGTTTTTCCTGAATAAATTCGTCTATGTATTTGTTCAGTTTTTGAAGCCTGGATACCATTGCCTCTTGCGTGGTATATATCTGACCATCGAAGATATCAGGCAATTTTTGACGAAAATCTAAAAATGGAGTAATACTGTTTCCACGGCGCTCGGCATCAAATATGCAAAAATTGACTTTAGAAACGGGGATAAACGAGAGGAAACTCCACATCAGGCCGTGTACAAATTTTTCAACGTGTTGCTGGAAAACCTCTGGGCAAGTGATAAGCAAATTGTTCTTTGCGTTGAGATCGAAAACTGCCGGTAAATAAAACGTGCCTGCATTGGGTGTCGCTAGTTCCTTCCTCAAGCAATCTGATGCGTTCGGGGTATCAATTAAGTCCAAAGGATACGATAAGCATCCGACAGGGAAAACAGAAGGAAAAACATGAGTGATTGAAGGAACAACGCCGTATGTTTGATGATAGAATTCAATCATATTTTTTGGGCGTTCAATAATTTTTTGAATATCACCGCAATTATCATTGGTTATTATTGCCCGAATAGTAGAATCCAACATGGAGACACTACCGAGAAGACTGTTAAAAAGAAGCAAGTATTTATTTGTGAATCTTGATAAATCTTGGTCGGCAAGGATTTCTTTGTATGTGACGTGCAAATTGTAGTATAAAAACATATCAACAGCCTGTTGAACAACAACGCATCCTTTTTCATAGTAAGGCGATGCTACATTTGTCTGTTGTACGGCAACTGATGTGTTGTACCCTATAACGGTATAGACACCTCGGCTATTGCCATTTTCGATAATGTTATTTACCAAGTTTATGTTTTTACTGCCTAATGATTCTGGAGAATCAAGAACGATCAGGACATTAATGTTCGGGATTTCTCTTGGAACGCTAATAGATGTCGGTGTATTTATAATTGCATTTTCTGTGACATCAGGGGTGTCCGGTGAGGATTGATGTTCTTTGGGTATCGTATCAAGCAACTCGTCAGGCACGTCCACAGGCAAATCTACAAGTTCAATTTTTTCAAGCATTGATTTTGAGGGATTTAACAACGCAGCCATTCTGTTGGCTTGATTGGCAACGGTTTTTTCAAAGAAATTGCGAACTTCACGACCATTCCCAAATTGTGTTGTTCTCGATGTATTCCTAACACTTTCAATAAGCGATTCAAAATAGACCTCGCTGACATATTTTGCTTCTGATGAAAGGTTATAGCCATTGTTGCGGCACACCGTAGTGAAAATCTTTTGCAATTCTTCGCCTGTATAGTCCGCAAAATGAAATCTTTTGTTGAATCTTGAACGCAAGCCGGGGTTAGAAGCAAGAAACTCATCCATTAACTTTGGATACCCTGTCACGATAACCACCAAATCATCTCTGTGGTCTTCCATTAGTTTCAACAAAGTGTCTATTGCTTCCTGTCCATAGTCACTGCCAGACTTGCCGGACAACGTGTACGCTTCGTCAATAAACAGAACACCTCCTAATGCCTTTTCGACCAATTTCTGTACTTTTAACGCTGTTTGACCGACATAACCAGCAACCAACCCGCTCCGATCAGTTTCAACTAAATGTCCTTTTGAAACAATGCCAAGCATTTTATAAATCTGCGCAATGATTCTGGCAACAGTGGTCTTGCCCGTTCCGGGATTGCCGTCAAAAACAATGTGATAGGACATTTCGGCGGTCGCAAGCCCTTGCGCAATTCTTTTCTTCTGCGTTTCAATCAAATTTACCATTGCCGCGGTATCTCTTTTGACATCGGCTAAACCTACCAAATTATTTAATTTTCTGATAGGATCATCAACAACCACATCTGCTTGAGGGCGTGATGCGGTCATGGATGGTTGACAATCCCCATCATTGAACTTAATTGGTGCGCTTTCCTTAACATGAGCCGTTAATTTTTCAAGGCTCTTCTCTATTTCATCATTTGATGTAACGATTCTACCATTAAATAAATCAGGCAGTTTTTTGCAAAAATCAAAAAATGGTTCTACGCTGTTTCCTTGATTTTCCGAATCAATGATAGTGAAAGTTAATTGTGAAACAGGCACAGAGGACATAAAACTCTGCATGACAGAGCAGATGAATTGATTTTTAAGATTGCTTTCTGCCGTATGTTTTACAAGCAGGTTCAGTCCGTCTTTTAATGAGCAAACAAACGGAAATTTTAACAATTTTTGTTGCGACATAATAGACGCACATTTGTCTTTAATAAGCGAAAACAGAATTTTTGAACTTACATATAATTCCAGCGGGTAGTCAATATGTCCTATGACGATATTTCCGTCCCAGGCATTGTAACTTGAAACTATGTCTGAAAAATCTTTAGTACAATATTCGTTTGTTTCTCTCAATGAACGCAGTAAAGAATCCGGCAAAACCTCATCTAATTGCAAACAGATTTCGTCGGCTAATGCTTCTACACTGTTTTCATACCGAGCATTTATCCTCGCCAACTCTGTTTGATATTTGGATTTAATCGTGGCAGTCCGCTCATTGTAATTGTCCGCGTGAACTTGTGTGGAATCGCCAATAAGTTCAGGAACCATTTTTTTGATTTCCGCCATCAGTTTTTCAAGCGTATTTTTCAAAATGATCAACTCTTCATAGTCCTGTTTACGCTGCGATGAAAACAAATAGTGAATTCCATCAACAAGAGCATGCGAGGCTTCTTTGGAATACTTTGATGAAATCAATCGAAACCGCTCTTTTACCTTTTGCAATGCGGTCAAAATGTCCGCTTCCACCTCAATAGATGTTTCTGTTGTTTGTGCCAATTCTTCTATTTTCTTGGCTCTTGTTTTAACGTAATACTTATCAGCCTTTGCAAGGGCAGCATCTAAAGCCGAAACTTCTCGATATATTTTATCCGCACTTTCTTTTAATGCAGCAGCTTTGTTTTTTATGACGGCGGTGCTTTTATCTCGCTCCGAAGAAGCCTTCGCCATAAAATCATTGTACTGACTTTCCAAACTGCTTTTAGAGTTATTAAAATTACTCCAAAGTACCTGTATTTTTTGGTCGGCTTGCTCCGCGAAGGAGTTGATTTTGTTAATAATCCCTAAAATTTTTTGATATGTTATTTTATTCATACAATAGCCTCTCTTGCAAATTTAGCACTACTCTTCGTATTTGCACTTCTTGTCGCATTTCTTTGAGAATCCGACTTTTAACGATGTTGTAACCTGCAACGGATAACTGAATATCTCCACCATCTCGCCGCCGATATTAGGATTACTTGTGTTGCACACAAGGGTATATTGGGTAAGATCATTTAGCAGGCGCGGAATATAACCGTCATTTTCAGCGTTCAGTATATCGAGTATCAGTTTAACTCCGATTGAAGTTACAAAGTTAATGTCAACTGATATTCCCGGCTCGAATTTTATACCCACGGTATCCTCTTGGTTTGAATACACATGATGATTGGCTTCAGCACGGGCAGAAAGACCGCTGCCATCTCCCAATGCACATTCATAGCAGGGCATACCTTTTCCGTACAAGTGATAAAAAACTTCTCCGGCAAATGCCCGTTCCCAAAAACCTATGGAAATGAAGGCAGATTTATAGTAGATACTGATCCTATTAGTATAAACATCTGCTATGCGGTTGTCGGCACAGCCGATAAAAATAGTGTGTCCGGCAACACAAAACGAATCGAATGTATCTTTAGGTAAATTTTGTACGATACCCTCAAAGGTTATTACTTCCGCACTGGGATTGATATAGAGTATCCGCCGTTTAAGGGCATGAACTTTAAGATCGCCAACATCTTCGACTCCGCATTGGTGGCGGCAAATGTTGTGGTATTCCACTATGTCAGCATCCGCCAAAATAAAATGTTTCACGCCTGCTCGTGCCAGTTCCAAAGCAACTAAACTGCCGACAGAACCGCATCCTAATATAATTGCACGCTTTTGTGCCATTACATCGGATTCCAGTATTCCTTTGTTTCGGGAAAAGATATTTTGATAAAGGCTGTACACCTCGCACTTGATTTTCTTGCCGTAACTGTAAAAATCAATGCCCGTGCCGGTAACTATACCGCATAATTTACTTCTATTACAATCACTACCCAGCGGAAGCACCTTGCCGAGAATCTCTCCTTTATTTTCCAATTCAGGAGGGAACACATTAAAAATAGCGGATTCCTTGTAGTATCGTCCGTAAATGTTCCCCTCCACTGCTCTTTTTACCTGCTCATCGGAGATGAACACTGTTTTTTCGATTTGCGGTTTATTCATGATTGGTACCTCCATGTGTGTCTTTTCCTAATCCCAGCATGTTCATGAATCCTGATCTAAATGTAACGTCTGCGGATTTATAATCTGCAAGCAATTCAGCAAACAGACCGGGCTTATAAGAATAGCACGTATCGCCGTATGAAAAAACAGTTTGGTTTTTATGCGCAATGTACATAAAATTAACTCTTGTAACAATGTTGTCCGCTCCTTTATGAGACAAACATAAAGTGCCCTTGTCTTGCTCGACATTCAAAGCCAGCCCGCGTGTCTCGGAAAAATAAGTGATGTCATCCAACAACGAATCGATGAGAAAGTCACGATGTTTCTCCGCTTCCTCCGGTCGAAAATCCTCCTTGGGCAAAGAAACACGTTGCAATTTCGCTTCGATTCCATCGAGTAAACGTACAAAATCAATCTTTGGCTTTGCTGCCGTGTGCTTATCGGAATACGACTTGTTCGCATATCCGTTAATATACTCTAATGATTGCTGCGAATCTTTCATTTGCAACAAGTGTTTTGGAATCAAATCGTCGCCTACTTGATAAGGAATCCTTGAGTATCGAAGCGGTAATGCCACATGATACGGTGTCAAACGAAAGAGAGGATCGATGTTTACCAAGACGGAAACAGCACCGTGAGGCGACAATTTTGCAAAATCAGAATTTGTTCCGGCATCTGTTGCCGAAAATTGGTCGAAAGAACCCGGATGTCGGTGCCAGAGTCCGATTAAAGTCAATTTGGATTTATACAGTTGTGCAAGTTTATTTATCAGATGTTCGGTATATTTTTGATCATATTCAAAATACGCCACATGAAAAACGGATTTTGGTCCAGGGTCTAGCGTTTCGATGACGTACCACGTCCCACTTTCATAGCAACCCAAAAAGACGCCACCCGTTTCGGTCTTTATCTTCTCGGATGTCTCTGAAATGATCGCTAAATACGCTCGGTTGGAAAAAATTATCTGCATAATAACTCCGTCTAAATTTACGTATACTTACCGAGAAGTTGAATGAAATCGAATATACATGTACGAATCTAATAGACACCTTCTATTGCGACTTTATCATCCTCTTCTCCGTTAAGCCACATTTCACATAGAATAATCCATTTACATGCCCAAGCGAGAGCAGAAGCAGCTGATGTAGAGCGAGCTTGTCCAGCTTTAAAATGTTTGGGATCTGCCGTGCATATGAAGTATTCTTCGTTACGTCCAAAATTAGAGCGGTAAATGTGCGGAAGCCCCAACCCCAAACCTTTACCGGGATCTTTTGGCAATTGGTCTGCAATGTCCTTCAAACGGGGTTTAATCGGCAAAATTTGGACGGAACCACCAAATTCCCCTTCTTCTGCGCTGGGATGAGTGTTTTTATAGATTAGCATTAAATCCCATACCCCGCCGCCTTTTCCGGTCGGCTGTACCTTCCCACGCCAGTACAACCTTCCCGAACCGTCTTCGAGTTGATAGAGTTTAAATGCAGGAAAGAACTTTGCCATTGCCATTTTTTCGGCATCCAATAAATCGGGATCGTTCTGATACCAGTAAAACCCCGATGCCAGCTTCCCATCGGGCACTTGGATTGCTGTGTGCCCGTGTGCTTCCGCTTCCTCCTTAAACTCGACTTCGCCGGATGGGGTTACAACAACATCGTCTCCTGACCGCAAGGCTTCCGCCAAAGCACGTCGTCTCGCCGCAACTGCATCTGTATCACTCATAAATGTTTATCCTACTATAAGGTTATGTAATAGTTTATTCGTTCAATCGTTGCCATCAAAAGTCACCACTGCGTCTGAATTGCCGAATCTTGTGACTCTCAATTCCTCACGCCGTTGTGCAATGGCAACTGCCTCATCTTCATCGGTACGGACGTCATCAAGAGGAACACCAAACGTCATCCCCTCTTGCTCATACGGCAGAGGGGCATTCTTTGTTTTTTCGAAGATTCTTGCAAACAATGATTTCTTCTTTTTCTTGACGACATTACCCATATCGCTCCCTGCTCATGCAGAATTACGTCTTCCTCTCGGATTGAAACTTCTGATAATTTCGCCGTTCTCAGCAATTTGGACAACACTCCTGCGTAGTTCTGCCTGTGCTGCTTGTTCGCCGTTTGCCAACACAGCCTTTGCGTAGGTGTTGTCGTACAATTCGCTACCTTGGGCGGCAAGTGTCGCTAAGTCTGTCCCCACGTTTTGCGCCATCGTTTGAGTATAAGCAAAATAATCTCGCATCTGTTGGAGAACACGAGAATCGCTTTCGATGATTTCATCGCATTGTTTTAGCTGACCAACTCGACTGAATAGTCGGTAAACAGTCATGATCGGGCTGAAGAGAATAAGAGCAACAGCTCCGATGATACACCCAGCTTGACGCATGTCACCGCCACGTTCTGACCATTCACCCATTGCCCCTACGCCCATGAGGATAGTTCCTAAAGAACCACCTATTCCAGCACCGAAGATGAAGGCAACAAACGCTCCAGCAGCGTCGGCACCGTTGTCCATTGATATCATCGGCAATAGAACAGCTCCCAGAATGGCACCGGTTATAATCCACCCCCGTTCCCATTGGACTTGCCTTTTCAGCCCTTCAAAATCGGCAACGTTTCCGGCGACTAACTCTGAAGTACAACGGTAACAAAGGGCTTTACCGGCATATCGACCGGCAGATACACCGTAAACATCATAGCAATCTTTGCACAAACCTTTTCCGCACTTCTGGCACTCCGCTACTGCCTGCTCCGACGAGTGATCATAGCACGCCATTACTCTACTTGACATACTGTATTTTCCTTGTTGGGATTAGAGGTTATTGTTGGAAAATCGTAATGAATCGGTATTATTTTCATTACAGGTATGTAAATTGTACACGACCAAGAGTGTCAAATTATGTCATGTTTTCGGAGAAAACAATGAATTTTGACACGTTTTGACACAGGCTTTTGTTGCTTGTTTCCATGCCGACAACACAGACTGCATCACTGTCAATCGCCATAAGCCATGGGGCACCAATTTTTGGCATACTTTTCCACAAAGTTTTCATCGGACATCGTCAATAACCGAATCGCATCAATTACTCCGATAGGTACCGTTACCAAAGCGGCGAATCCAAATGAGCAAACGACTGCAAGAGTAAAAACAATTCCCTGTCCCCGTTGTCCCAAATAATACTTATGGACACCGATGGCACCAAGGAGAAGGGCTAAAAAAGCCGCTACCTGTCTGTGATTTTTTGTCGTGTCGGTGGCAGGTGCTCCATCTCCTGCGAGAACTGCCGTAACTGATTCCTCGTGATGCTGCCGTTTTGATGATATTTGTAACCATTGCCGATATGTTTGATGGATTCGAAAGGGTTTCGGGGTCTATTGCTTTAACTCCCCCAGCCATAATTTTAGCGACTGATTCCTCTACAAGCCTCATGTTTCCTTCGGAAGCGGGAATTGCGTTTAACGCAAGACGCATGGGAAATGGGACTGCGTTTTTTACCGCAACAGCGGCAACAGAGCGTACCGTATCAAGCGTAGTAAAGGAAACTTTATCGCCAAATTGTGTTTTTATTGCATCCGCAACTTTGTCCACGATAAATACGGCTAAACGATCTGCATTATTCATCTTGATATTTTTCTTCTTATAGGAGTTGTTGATTGTATCTATAACACCTCTGACCACGATTCGTGTCAAAGATTGAGTGAGTTAAAACTTAACTCTGTTGTACGAGTCCAATGTTTGCGCCAATTTTTCCAATTTCGGCTGTGCCGCTTGAAGTGTTTCAATCGGTGATTCGACCAGTTGGGCAATCTTCTGCATCAATGCGTGAAATTGCTGCCCTTGTGCATCATTCCAACCGCCGGAACCCACCGCGCGCACCTTGGCGGCGGCACCACGAAGTTCCGATACGGTGGCATTCAAACCGGATTTAACTTGCCGTACTACTTCCGGCGAGGCTTTAACATTGGACATATATTCTCTCCTATCGTAATACAAGGTGGTTTCATGACCATTATTTGACCATTTTGTCTTTGGTTTTTCCAAACCAAAAAACAAAAAAAGGGTATGAAACGACCTTGTTTTTTAATACTGGATTTCCATAGTTGTAAAACTATGACCGCAACTATTGCATTTCCAATGATAGTTGTCACTGGAATCCGCGATGTTCGAACTACTGCATTTCGGGCACTTGGCACCATACGGCGCAGTGTGCGCAAGGCATCTCAATATCCTATCCACGATTTTACTCATAGCATTCACATCCTTCCTGTTGTATTACAAGTTAGTGCTTTCGTATTCCTGAAGTACTGCTTCAATGCTTTTTAATTTGTTAAGGCATTCCAGCAACTCCTGTATAGGATTTCGTATGGCAGTAGAACACTCGTGAACGATACCGCCAAGTTGCGAATATTTAGCGTCCTTCCAACCGTCTCCTGCTTGCAAGTAACGTTGTTGTAATTTTGTTGCTGCGTTACCCAAATCCTGTATAGCCTCATTACATACGGTCTGTGCGTTTTGAACTACCGAAAGTCCTACTGAAACATTTGACATAAACTGAATCCCAAAAAAGAAAAACAATCCGAATGACTTTTATCTATCGCAGACACGATATTTTACCTGTACGAGTGTGTCAAATTGTGTCATGGTTTTCGTTTTTTTGTAGAATTGTTTTGTTTTTTGACACAATTTGACCCATTTTCGACGTTTTCCAATTTATAGCCATGCCTGGAAACCGATTTGATTTCGTAAGGGCAATCGTGGCGAACTCTCAATGCTTTTCTTGCTCTTTTTATAACACTCCGCACAGCGGCACCGCTTGCCTCTTCATCAAACATCACGTAGAGCCGAATGTCATCGTATGAAAGTATGTTGTTGGGGGCATTCAGAAATTCTGTCAATAGCCGACTCGTCGTGGCTTTGAACATCGAAAATTTGGCTTGTTCTATACTCCCGCCCTGCTCTGTTTCTAACTCTTTCCGTAATTCTTTGCGTAGTGTTATCGCCTCTAAATCAATGGCATCAAGCCGGGCAAGGATTTCAAGGACACGAGGGCTCATTTTTCGCGTGTTGAAGGATACAAAATCAAAACGAGACCGGCAACACGAGACGCTCAAGACGGGAGCGGCACGCTCATAAGAAACGGAGAAATCCCTCTGGCAAAAGAGGCACATCGCTATATCGCCTGGAGAGCATGGTCGCAATGCTGATTTTATCCGCGAACAGACACGCGCACTCCCTTCACGGGACACGCAACTCATCTGTTCACAGGCCATTTCTACCCGGTTTCCCGGTTGCCATGTAGAAAACTGCCGTTCGCCGAAGCGATTCTTATGATTTGTTGACGTACTCTAGTTCAACCCGCTCGGTACGGAACCAGAGCGGTATTCCAAATGTCGGGCGCAGTATAGCACACTTTTTTGTGGATTTCAAGATATTGCTGCGACATAGAAGAGAGAAAAGATATGTAAAAATACGCCTTATTTCAGGACGATTTCGCACTGTGGTTCAGGTTAAGTATGCATCGATGGCCGCAATACATTTGTCGATACCGCCCAAACTTTTTTCTGTTTTTGACACTGCTCGTGTTTCAAATGATTGGGAAGCCGAGAGCATTGTGTTCATATTATCGTTCAGTTTTGCGAGGGCGGTTTTCATTCGTTCGTGCTTGTTTTTCAATCGGTCTAAAAGTTTTTCTGTGGTGTGGAGTTCGTCCTCTTTTTTTGCTTTTCCATGATGTGTTTCGTCTATCTTTCGTTGCAGTTGCGCGATGCGTTCTTCCAATTCGGCGATTTCACGTTGCAAACGTTCGATTTCTGACTCAACTTGAGATAATTGTCTCTTCAGTTGCTCTATAAATTGTATGTCCGTTTGTATGTTTTGAAGTGCAGCCGTAGGACTTCCGCCATGTTGCCTGATTGTTGCCCGCATAAACTCCTCCGATCTGGCAACCCCCATATTCCACGCTGCCTGTGCCACTGGTGCAACGCTCCCTTCTGCCCCAGGCGGGATACTACGCCCTCTCCCTCTGCTTGCAAGTGCAATATCTATTGCAGACTCCCAATAGGGAGAAGGTGAAGTCGCCCCTGAAGCTCCTGCGTGCATTATATTCCGAAGAGCAGATGAGTCGCCTTGTTCTGCGTTGCCTCTTTCAGCCCCTAATTCGGCGACCAATTGTGCAATCCGCTCGCGCAAGGATGCGGCTTCGCTTTGTTTGACCGCCAACTGGTTTTGTGCTGTTTCCAGTTTTTGTTTCGCCGAGTTTTTGTTATGAACCGCCCGACTGATAGTTTCGGCAAGTTGCTCTATTGTCGCTTTAAGTTGTTTGATTTTGTTTTCTGTATCTTCAATCTGTCGGGTAATCTTCTGCATTTCCGATTCGGCAGACTTTGAAATGTCAGACGATTGTCGCTCTAATTTGGCAGAAAACCCAGATATATCGGTACGGTAATCATTCAGAATCGCCTTAACTTTTGTAAGGGCATCCCTTGAAATAATGACTTCTGGCATATATTCTCTCCTCGTTACACGCTTTCTGCGGCGATGCTGAAAAATTTTTCTATACAGGAACACGTTTTTTCACCGTCGTCAATAACTGTTTTTGACGACTTTGCCAACTCTCCCATCTGTACGTGTAAGGCAGCATAGTTCTGGTCCCTCCAAACTTCGCTAACTCCGTTGATTTTTTCACTGAGTTTCGCCGCCGATTGTTTGAAGCCTTCAAGTTCTCGTCGCAGTTTTGCTGATTCGTTTGACATTATTTATATAAAATTAAAAATTTTGCAACGCTCCTTTGAATTCCTTAACGAAAGACACTCCAGCATCTCAAACCGTGGACAAAGTATAGCACATTATTTACCAATAACAATAAATCTCTCCTGAAAAGAAACAGAGAAACAGGAGGTCTCCAAGTATTTGGATATCATATAGTAGAAGTTGAAGGGCTTGTTGGCGGGGTATTTTGCGATGGATCATTGGCGGAGTTATGAGGAGTTTGTTCAGCCGGAGTAGCATTGTCAGAGCAAGGCAGAGAGGTGCATGCAGGAAAGTTACAACAGTCGCATTCGCCATTATCTGGCGAGATTCAGAAGGAAAACCAAATGCTACAGCAAGTCCGAAAAGATAATACAACCCCGTTCAAAACCCCATTTTGACAATTTTGGCAAAATAGAAGAAGTTATAAAGCCGAAGATGCCGAAACTTCCTAGAACAGTTCACCTATTGACCGATACCGACATTATACTACAATAGTAAAGGAATATGTATAGAGCATATTTCACTTGCCTATAATTTATCCCCTAGGAGATCACAGATGCGACC
>Ga0099364_10002454_pt1 | contig 29554 bp, 28 predicted proteins | sample TergutTh196P3_FD_73070 | JGI IMG/M metagenome (GOLD analysis project Ga0099364, IMG submission 73070) | Microcerotermes parvus P3 segment gut microbial communities from Pointe-Noire, Republic of the Congo - Th196 P3 | ecosystem: Host-associated > Arthropoda: Insects > Digestive system > Gut ...
ACACAGAACGGCGGCTCCGGCAAGGCCGCGACTTCGGCGAGGATGTCCGGGTTGGGGACGAGTTCGAGATGAATCGCCGCGTCCGATTTCTTGAGCTTGCGCGCAGCAGACTCCGCCGGACGATAGTCGGCCACCGCTGCCACCGCGATGAACACGTCCGCGCCGGAGATCGCCGCAAAGACTTCATCGCGCATCCGCAAGGCGCTCGTCACCTCGACGCGCCGCACCCCCATTGGCGCAGGCAAGGCCGTCGGCCCGCTCACCAACACGACCTCGGCCCCGGCTCGGGCGCAGGCCGTCGCCAGCGCATACCCCATCTTGCCCGAACTGGAATTGGTGATGCCGCGCACCGGGTCGATTGCCTCGAACGTCGGCCCTGCCGTCAGCACCACCCTGCGTTCGGCCAGCAACTTGGGCGTAAAGAAAGCAAGCAGCGCCTCGCGCAGCGCCTCGGGTTCCAGCATCCGCCCCGGCCCGGTCTCGCCGCATGCCTGCTCGCCCACATCGGGGCCGAGGATGACAATGCCGTCGGCTCGCAGTGTCGCCACGTTACGCCGGGTGGCCGGGTTCTCCCACATCTGCCGGTTCATCGCGGGAGCAACAAGCAGCGGACAGTCGCGCGCCAGACAAAGCGTCGTCAACAAATCATTGGCCATGCCAGCGGCCAGCCGGGCGATGAAATTGGCGCTTGCCGGCGCCACGAGAATGGCATCGACCCCACGCCCCAGAGCGATGTGCGGCATGCTCTCTTCCATTTCCCCATCCTGGAATCCCACCCACGCCCGGTTGCCCGACAACGCCTGGAACGTCAGCGGAGTCACGAAACGCGCACCGGCTTCGGTCAGAACCACATGGACATCCGCCCCCACGCGCCCAAGGATGCGCGTGAGCTCGGCTGCCTTGTACGCCGCAATGCCGCCGCTCACACCGAGCACAATTTTACGCCCTTGTAATCCATCAATGACGTATGTATAATCCGACATTCTTTTCTCCAAATTCCATGTCATGGCAATCACCGACTGGCCCGTAGACGAGCGCCCGCGCGAAAAACTGCTTGCGCGGGGCGCGCAGGCGCTCGCCGACGCCGAACTGCTTGCGATTTTCCTGCGCGTCGGCATAAAAGGCCAAAGCGCCGTCGATCTTGCCCGCACCCTGCTCGCTCGCTTCGGCACGCTGAGCCAACTGTGCAACGCTGCCGCAGACGAATTCGCTTCGATACCCGGCATGGGGCTGGCGAAGTATGCCCAACTCCAGGCGGTGATGGAACTGGCCCGCCGCGCGCTCGCCGAGCGCCTGACCGAAGGCATTTTCTTCGATTCGCCCATAGAAGTCCGGAATTGGCTGCAACTGCGTATGGCGCATCTTCCCCACGAGACCTTCTGCATCCTGCTCCTGGATGCCCGTCACCGTCTGATCGAAGCCGTCGACCTTTTTCGCGGCACGCTGAACCAGACCAGCGTCTATCCACGGGAAGTCGTCAAGCTCGTCCTGCGCCGTAATGCCGCCGCCGTCGTCCTTGCGCACAATCACCCCTCCGGCGTGCGCGAACCCAGCCGCTCGGACGAATTTATCACGCGCGATCTGCGCGACGCGTTGGCGCTGATCGACGTCAAGGTGCTCGACCACTTCGTCGTCCCTGCGAACGGCGAACCGTTATCGTTCGCGGAGCGGGGCTTGCTATAGATTCTCTTTCGTGTTAGAATAGAAGGTTTAGAGCAACACATTTCTCAGGAGCATATTATGGCTCGCGTCTGTCAGGTTACCGGCAAAAAGCCGATGTCGGGTTTTAACATCTCGCACGCCCACAACAAGACCAAGCGTCGTTTTCTTCCCAACCTGCAAAACCGCCGTTTCTGGTCCGAGGCCGAGAACCGCTGGATCAGCCTGCGCGTCACCAACGCGGCGCTACGCACCATCGACAAGAAAGGGATCGATGCCGTCATTGCCGAAATGCGCGCCCGTGGCGAAAAAATCTAACCCCACTCACTGAACAACGGAGACGGTCATGGCAGCCAAAGGCCCCCGCGAAAAGATCAAACTGGAATCGACCGCTGGCACGGGTCACTTCTACACCACGTCCAAAAACAAGCGCACCACGCCTGAAAAGCTCGAATTCAAGAAATACGATCCGGTCGCGCGCAAGCATGTGGTGTACAAGGAAATCAAGCTGAGATAAGAGGCGCTCACGCGCCGCAGATTCCCCCTGCATTGGAGAATCCGGCGATCACGCTCGAAAGGCGAACCACTTTGGTTCGTCTTTTTGTTTTTTGTCGCGCCTCGATGCGCTATGCTTTGGTTTTTCCGGCACGGCGCTGGAAAAACCACCGCAAAAGGAGCATCGACATGCCGCGAGACTTTTCCGAAGCCTATCTCTACAACTTTGAAGATCTGAAGGAAGGCCAGACCGCCTCTATCGCCCGCACCGTTTCCGAAGCCGACATCCTGGCCTTTGCCGGGGTTTCCGGCGATACCAATCCCGTACACGTCGACCAGGAATTTGCCGCCAGCACCATGTTCAAGGGCCGCATCGCCCACGGCATCCTCTCGGTCTCCTACATCTCGACCGTGATCGGCACCAAACTGCCCGGCCCCGGCGCGATTTACCTCTCGCAGTCGGTGAAATTCAAGGCTCCGGTACGCATCGGCGACACCGTCGTCGCCCGCGTCACCGTCACGGCCCTCGAAGCCGACAAGCGCCGCGTAACGCTTTCCACCGTCTGCACGGTCGGCGAGACCGAAGTCACCGTCGGCGAAGCGCAGGTTCTGCTACCGAAACGCTGATTTGGTTGATTCTTCTCCTCTCTCCCCGCACGCGGGAGAGAGGAATGCGGAAGCTGGACGAGTGAGGCTGCCAATACACCGATGCTTCAGCCAGCCTCAGTTTGCTGATCCATCCTCTTGCGCCTTGAATACCGGATGATTCCTCAACAACCCACCGATATAGATGGCCCCGTCCTTCGTCAAATGGGGACCGTCATACGACAGGAGTTTTCCATCAGGAGAAAAAACCGGACAGCTTTGTGAATCAGCACCGCAAATCAGTTCATATAAATCAACAAATTCAACATTACGGACAGTTTTCATACCAGAACGTAGTATTTCATTTATGTTTAGATTATCACTACCAACAATATTTCGTAATCCAGCCTTTTCCTGAAGCAACAAGCCAAGATAGTCACGACGCCTGATCGCTCCAAAATTTTTCTTGCCTATCACGATGATCCGCGTCGAGTCAGGAATATGGAGATTCATTATCGTCTCCGGTAAATGGCGAACTGCCCATTCTTGCCAAGAAAATGCGAATATAATGACGTTTGCCTCCTGTATCAAGGATTGAAGACCTGGATAAAAATCCTTTTTATACACATGCTTTTTGCACAATGCGCGATCATCTTCTACAACAAAATCCAGGCCATTTTTTTCGCCAAAATAAATCTGACATCTGGCGGGCATGTAACGAACCCTAATTTCCGCTCCAGACAATAATCCGGCTTCTGCCATCATATTCATAAAATCCTGGGAAGAACTATCTCCCAACAATAGCACACGAAATTTCTTCTCATCACTGAAATGATCAATTTTTCGCAGTTGACTGTAACGTTCATTAACATATTGTGTTCTCTCTTGATGTGAAACAAGCAAATCCGCATCTTCTTCATTGAAACGTGAAGGGAAACCATTCAATCCAACACACCCGACAATCACCAGCAATATCGTCCCCAAAATGCCGAAACTAAATATCCGAGATTGCTGGAACAATTGACGGTCACGAAAGGGACGCTCCACATAACGCCAGGAAACAAAAGCTAGCCCCAGGGACAGTATCGACAACCCTGAGAACCACCAAAGAGATGGCTTCTGAATGAGAATACGGGAGAACACGAACAATGGCCAATGCCACAAATAGGCGCTGTAGCTGATCAGCCCCACACCGACCAGAATTCGGGTCGATAATAAACGCCCTGTTAATGTGCTCGGAGAAGCAAAAATAACAACCAAAGCCGCACCCAATGTAGACAATAAGGCCCAAAGCCCTGGAAACGACATTTTCCGGTCGATCCCAAAACAGGCGACCAAAATCAACAAAAGTCCCAAAGCCGAACCGCACTCTGCAACCAAGCGTCCAGGGATACGCTCTCGCCCGCGCAAATAAATTGCCGACAATGAACCGATGAGTATTTCCCACACACGCCCTCGTGTATCGTAGAATTTATTCTCGCCCCCAAGAAAACGATCAGCATAAATGAAACTTGCGAAAGATAGCAATAACACGACCGTGAGAAAACCCCAGGATCGATGTCGCCATATCAGCGTTGCCACTTTGAAATTCCATTCTTTCCTGTGCCACAACAATATTGCCAACAAGGGAAAGAAAATATAATACTGTTCTTCAACAGCGAGACTCCAAAGATGTAATAATGGCTCTTCTTCTGCAGCCGGAGCAAAGTAATCAAGATTACTTTTGAAATAATAATTTGATACAAAAAACAATCCTGAAAGAAAACTCTTTGCAAAGCGTGCCATTTGATCGGGAAAAAGTAAAACATAAGCCGCAGGCAAACTGCATAACAACACAAAAAACAAAGCTGGCAGAATACGGCGAACCCGTCTTTCATAAAATCCTGCCAAGGTAAACGTCCCTGCTTCACATTCGGAAAGAATAATACTGGTAATCAGATAACCACTGATTACAAAAAAGACGTCAACGCCAACAAACCCGCCACTTATCCACGAAAAACCGGCATGAAACAAAATAACCGACAAAACAGCAATGGCGCGCAAACCATCTATTTCTTTACGATAATTCATTCAAAATCTCTCATTTTTGACTCACGACTACCTGAGTGCTCCCTCGGCTCTGCAATCATAAATACCGAAAAAGCAACTGCTGCTGGCAACATACTGAACGGAAATTTACGAATCTTCTTGATTTTCATGTTGTGCCGAATTGTCTGCGCCAACCATCTCCAATCAAAGCTCTTATGACCTGTTCCGTGTGGTGGTAGCTTATCGAGTTGATATAGCCCAGCCCAGAATGTTTCAGACCAACGATATTCCTTGTGTCGCATATAACCAGTAACGAAAGAGCCCACGTTCTTGAGCCAAATGGCTGGCCCGATTTCTACAGGTACCGAACACACGAAAAGTCCTGGTTTAACGGCGGCAACAGCCTCAATGATTCGCACTACGTCACGCTCCGGTATATGTTCAAATGTTTCCAAGGCAACAATAATGTCGGCACGCTTAAAATTCGCCAAAGCGTTTATGGCAGAGTCGTGTACTACTTGAAAGTTCGGATTATGAGCGTACCTTGATCGTGCAATTTCAACAAAATCAGAGTTAATTTCAATGCCCGTATAATCAATCTCGAATCGTTGATTGAGTACCGAGAAAAGCTTGGCATGGGCGCAACCAATATCGACGACATTGATCGGTTTACCTCCAGTTCCATGTGCGGCAGATTTGAACAACGCCAGGATACTTCTGTATCGGAACGAGTGTAGGTAAGATACCAAAAAGTTGAATCGCTGATTCCTTTCGTATTCCGTTTCCGCGTCGCCAGTCATTATGAATCCATCCTGATTTTGTACAAGGAGAATACCAATCACCGGGAAGGCGCACGGTCGCCCTGCCCCTTCCCCGCAATCGTAAGAAAAATGTAGCGGAAATAATCCGACAGACGCAGATCGGCAAGCATGGCCGCGTCCGTTTCCGCCAGTAGCACAGGAACAGACATGTCGATCCCCTTTGTCTGCGCCAACCCGGTGATGCCTGGACACGCCTCAAAGACGCCTCTTATTGCACGTTCCCGGATGAGATCTTCCTGATTGAAAAGACAGGGACGCGGCCCGACTAGACTCATCTCGCCTTTGAGCACGTTCCACAATTGCGGCAACTCATCGAGCTTCGTCCGACGCAAGAAACACCCCCAGCGAGTAATGGCAGCGCCGTCGACCAGATGTGAAGCCACCGAAGCTGTTCCAGGCTTCATCGTGCGGAACTTCACGAGCATGAAAGTTTTCTGATGCCTGCCCACCCGCATCTGCCGGAACAGGGGGGGGCCGATCATGAAAAACCCCGCGAACCACAGAAGAAGGAGAAGCGGCCCGAGCAGAATCAAACCGGCAGCGGAAAAAACGAGATCAAAAAAACGCCGCATGCCGAGTCACGATCCCCTGTATCCTGCGCACATCTGCGCGATGCCTTCGGCGAAACCGACCTTGGGCGACCAATCGAGAAGGGCACAGGAGGCTTCGGGGTCGATCTGAAAATTGCCTGCCAGTTTCTCGAAACGCGCCTTCTGCCCAAGCAGGGAACAAGCCATTTTCAGAAGTCCGGACGGCACAGGAAAAAGTCGCGCGGATTTCCCCGATTCGCGGGCAATCGCACGAATCAAATCCGGCGTCGACACATCCTCCCGGTCGGTCGCCAATAAAATTCGCCAGCCCGCGCCTGGATGGCATGCGGCGGTGAGAAGAAAATCCACGCAATTGGGAATATTGATGAAACTCCTGCGGTTATTGATCCCTGCCAGCGGCAAGGGCAAACCACTCGTTGCCAATCGCACGAGCGTAGCCATGTTCCCTTTGACCCCCGCGCCGTAGACGAGCGGCAAGCGGATAACGACCGGTTCCAAGGCTGCGCTGTCAGATAACAAAAACTCCTCTGCCGCCCGCTTTGACTGCGCATAAACATCATCAGAATGTGGCGCGACAGGCGAATCTTCCCGGAACGCCTCACTAGGGGCAGAAGCCGCACCATAAACGGTCACGGAACTGGCAAAAACAAAGCGGCGCACCCGCTCTTTCAATGCTGCTTCCGCCAAGGCGCGGGGCATCTCCAGATTGTCCCGGAGGTAGGCCAAACGCGCGGACGCCGAAGAATCGTTTCCACGATGTGCACGTCCGGCGAGATGAAAAACCACCTCCACATCCCGGCAAACGCCTTGCCAGATTGCGGAATCCACCGCGCTTTGCGCGACCTGAACGTATTCCAGTCTTTCACTGGCGACCCTCTCCATCGGCTCTGAAGAACCGACTGCCCTGACCTCATGTCCGGCATCGAGAAGGTGACGAACGAGATGCGTGCCAATAAAACCATTCGCGCCAGTCACCAGACACTTCACAACGCTTCCTTTCCCGCCAACAGCTTCCGATAAATCTCCAGATGCTTGTCCATCACCCTGCGCACATCGAATTCCCGCTCGGCCAACTCTCGCCCAGCTTTGCCCATTGCCTGCAAACGCTCCCGGTCATTCAGCAATCGTTCCATCGCATTGGCCAAAGCTCCGGCATCACGAGGAGGAACCAGCAAGCCCGTCACTTCGGGAATGATCGCATCGCGGCAACCGGGCGCATCGGTCGTAATCACTGCGCGCCCGACAGCGGCGGCTTCAAGCAATATCCTGGGCAAACCCTCCCGCCAGGAAGGCAAAACCACCAAAGTAGATTGTGCCAACACTTGCGGCATATCCTCCCGATGTCCCCAGTACTCAACAACCCCTTCCCTGACACAGTCCGCGATAAAATCCTCACTCACCGTTTCCGGATTTTCTGCGTCGGGCACACCCAAGAGCACAAAACGCGCCTTGATCCCCTTATCGTGAAGCTGCCGTGCAGCAGCAACAAATTCAGGAATACCCTTCGACTTCAACAGACGCGCTGCCAGCATGACAATTGGCTGTATTGTATCAGACGGCAAAGACTCGAGGGCATACTCCGTTAAATCCACACCCACGCCACCCAACAAACAGACTTTTTCCGGCGCTAACGCTGCCAGGCGTGAGATTATTTTTGCGTCGTCACCGTTTTCGAAAACGACACGCAACCTCGGATGCTTCAGCGCCACACGGTAGAGCCGTGTCACCAGAAAACGTAGTACGAAGGCTTTAAAGTTTACGCTTGAAAAAATAAAGCCCAATCCCGATATTGTGGCTACCATACCCGAACAACCCGTCAGCCGCGCCGCAATACCACCGTAAAGCACGGGCTTGATCGTTATCGGATGCAGGATATCCGGTTGCACACGCTGAAAAATTCGCGCCAATTTCCAAATCAGCGTGATTTCAACAAAAGGATTTTTGCCGCTCCGGGTTACTGGCCAGTGATGGTGCGAAAATCCATAAGCGCACAAGATTTCCTTTTTGTTTCTCTCCGGCGCGGCTATATGCACATCAAACCCGGCATTTTGCGCAGCCTGAGCAACCGGCAGGCGATGCGCAAGAAAATAACCAACGTCGTTTACAACAAACAAAAGCCTGGGCATAATAGATAGTTTCTGCCAATAATTTTGATGATCTTCCAGTCGCAAATAACAGTTTCCGGTTCGAGTAAAGACTCCCCCCATAAAAATCCTGTCAACCCGCGCATATTTCTCTCATCGTTGTCGGTAACAATACGTGCACCCCATCAAGATGACTGAAATTGTTTCTGGAAATTCCAGGCACTCGTACACATATCCGAAAGATCGCGCCGCGCCCGCCAGCCCAACTCCCGCAGGGCTTTCCCAGGATCGGCATAGCAAGCAGCCACATCACCCGCGCGACGGGGCACAATACGGTAAGGCACGGCACGGGCACTGGTTTTTGCAAACGTCGCCACCATGTCCAGCACACTGTAACCTTGCCCTGTTCCAAGATTGATCGCGTGCCAACCAGAATGTCCGGCAAGCCAGGAAAGCGTCGCTGCATGGCCTTCTGCCAGATCCATGACATGAATATAATCGCGCACCCCGGTTCCGTCCGGTGTTGGATAATCGTTACCGAATACGGAAAGTTCCTTGAGTTCTCCTGCCGCAACCCGCGCAATGTAAGGCATCAGATTATTGGGAATACCCACTGGTTTTTCTCCAATCAAGCCGCTTTCGTGTGCCCCCACCGGGTTGAAATAACGAAGACAAACGATACGCCAGAGCGGATCGGAAAAGGACAGATCATGCAGCATTTCTTCAATATGCAGTTTGGAGCGACCGTAGGGATTGGTTGCAGAAAGCGGATGCACCTCATCCAGCGGCAGGTAATGCGGCTCACCATATACCGTAGCGCTGCCGCTGAACACCAACGAGCGTACCCCTGCATCGTGCATGGCTTCCAGCAGACTCACCGTACCTTCAACGTTGTTGGCGTAGTACTCGATCGGTTTGTTCACCGACTCGCCTACCGCCTTCAATCCGGCAAAGTGCATCACCGCTTCGACAGCATGATGTTTCAAAGCGTTTCTGATCGTTTTCGTCGCACGAATATCCGCCTGAATAAAAATCGGCGTCTTGCCGGCAATTTGCTCGATTTGAGCCAGAACTCCGGCTTCGCTGTTGCACAGATTGTCGTAGAGGACGACACGATGCCCTGCCTGTAGCAAGACCACTGCCACATGGCTACCGATATAGCCCATACCGCCCGTCAGAAGAACATTCATGAAAAACCCATATTTAAAAAATGATGAAATCTATCCAACCATTCAGTCCGTAATCCAGGGCAAAATTTTGCCCCATTAAGAATCCGATAAGCCATACATATCTCCATCAACACTGCAGCAAGTCTCTATAAAAAGCCTCATACCTCGAAGCAATTACTCCAATTTCAAACCTGGACTCGATTCTTCCACGCGCCCGTTCTCTCAATGCTGCTCGTTCTACTGGCATGAGGCAAAGCAGCTTTTCCATGGCAACCGCCAACCCCGGCATATCGCCAGGCGCTACAACCACTCCTGTATCACCCACAATATCGGCGGAATCGCCCACATCCGTCACGACGCAAGGCACACCGGAAGCCATTGCTTCCCCGAGTACATTCGGAAATGCTTCGCCAGAGGAAGAAGAAGAGGCAACAATATCCAGCCCGCTCATGATATAGGGAATATCTTTACGGAGCCCCAAAAAATGAGTTTTCTCTCTAACTCCACTACGCTTTGCAATTTCCATGAGCACGTCATTGTTTTCATCGAGTCCAGCGCCGACGAGCACAAAATGTGCATCTGGAATTTTACGTGACAATAAAGCGGCCGCTTCAAGAAAGCCTACATGGTTTTTCATGGGATGAAAACGGCCAATCGCCCCGACCAATGGCGTTTGTATATCAACACCTAACTCAGCCCGCAATTTTACTTTTGAGGAAAAATTCGGGCAGTACCGTGTCAGATCAAAGCCATTTGAAATCAACCCCATTTTTTCCATTGGATAGCCGATTTTGGCATGAATAAATATCGCATTCTGTGAGCAGGAAACGATTTTATCTGGCACGAATCTTGAAAGAAACGCACACAATGGAAGGCCGATTTTTCTGGAAAAAAACGGAAAACTCTTATCCATATCTCCGTTGCGCAAACACCAGGCAATTTTTTTCACCCCTGCTAAACGCGCCGCCAAACCGCCTATAACATCCGCATGATACAACCAGGTATGAACAATATCCGGCTTAATGGATCGAATTCTTCTAATCAGACGAATAAAATAAAAGGGCGAAGAGAGTCCGAATCGAAATTCTGCTGCTTCTACAGGAATACCTTGAACCGCAATACGAGGAGCAAGTTCCCCCAGCGTGGTAAGAGAAATAACATGCGCCTCAAAGTGATCTTTTGACAACCGCTCCAACAGTTTGAGCAGCATCATCTCCGCGCCACCGGTTGAAAGCCCGGTAATGATATAAAGAATGCGTGTTTTCATTCAAATTGCTTTTGAGTCACCACATCCTGAATGGCGAGGATTCCTCGACACAATTCAATGGAGCCTTTGGCTTCAAGTTTGTCTCGCTTGACTCCACCATCAATAGAGGAAATTGTGCGAGACCCGTGTTCAAGTGACATCATGCGTAATTCCCGTCTACGCCTGTACAACCCTGTCCAACCAATAGCGGCAAACACAAAAAAAGCTGGCAAAACAAATACCCTCTGACGCGTACTCCATTCTCCAAGCCAGATTGTATAAGCTGCCAATTGCGAGGCAAAAAAGAACGTCAGCAACCAAAAGACCGGATCGTGTTTGCGAACACCATGCCATAAGGTCAAAAATATCCCAGGGAGACAAAATATCCAGAGTATCATTCCTGGATAATAGAGTTCGTTGAAAGAATTCCAGGTCAATCCCGACGATATAGCCACCCAAGGGTAAGGCGCAAAAAGAGTATGAGCAACCGATTTGACAACAGCGATCACGGGGTTATTCGCAAAGTCCTTTTTCCAACTTACCGTAGTTTTAGCCGCACCTCTATCGCCCTCTTCACGTTGAAATACACGGATGCTTCCAGAAAGACTTTGAGTGGGAGTATGTGCAAAATCGGCCCTGGTTACATACGGCATATAAATCAGCAGGCCGGACAAACACCACGCCATCAACATTGAAAAGGCAAAAACAGTTGCCGGTTTGATCTGTCGCCGATAAACCATGTATGCCACCACCAACACGCTCGCACACAGAAAACCAAAGAAAGCGCCGTAACGCCCGATCGAAAGGTATGCCAAAAATACTCCCAGACATAAAGCCAGCCACCAATTCCCTTCTCTGATTATTCGTATTGCAACACAGAGACAAGCCATGGCCAAAAAACCTATCAGCGTATCCTTGAGCAGACACGAAGCATTCACCCCCGCCATAGGGTCCGCAAGCGCCAGCGCGGCGGCAAAGTAGGCAACGTTTCGTGATGTTCCCAACAACAAAGCTATGACAAATGCCGAAACCGGAAAAAATGCCGCCCAAATCGCATTGGAAAAAATTACCTCGTTCTGCGATGCCTCTGCCAACCAATACCACAACGCCACGTAGACCGTATAAAGCCACTCATTCGAACCGATCACGCTTTTCCAGGCGAAAGCATCCTCCTGTTTCCACTCTGGTTCAACATGGCCAGCCTGATGCCAAGCCAGAAATCCGCGGAGCCTGTAGTCCTCGGCCAACACAGTCTCGCCCTGCCAGCGCAATGCAAAAGCGCGTGCTTTCAAATCGTAAGTAATGGAATCAGGATTGGTGTCCTGCCACTGGGGTGCCTGTTGAAAAAGCCAGATTTTACCCAAGGCAAGAATCAGACCCAGCCCTGCAAGCCACATCGCCCGGCGTTTTTCTCCTGGTGGAGCTATCAGGCAGACACAAACACCCACCAAGGCAAGACAGGTCAGGAACATCAAAAACGCTTTGGGATTCATCTTTACAAGGCTGTTTCAGTTTTCCATCGCGTCCAAAATGACATCTTCCCATTGCCGCATGATTTTTTCGCGGGAAAACCGCTCTCGCACTTCCATGGCAGCTTCCCCCAGACGGTTACGCATATCTCTGTCATCAAATAGCCTTTTCAAGGCCAGCGCCGTTGCTTCCTCATCTTCCACTGGCACAAGCAGGCCGTTATGCTCATGCCTTATCATCTCACGCGGGCCGCTGTCGCAGTCGGCAGCAATCACCGCGCAACCAATGGACATGGCTTCCAATAACACGTTTGGAAAGCCTTCGTACCGGGAAGTCATCACGAAGAACGCACAACGCGCCATCCAGGATTCCGGATCACGAACCACACCGGGTATGGATACCGCACGGGTAATATCCAACGAATGGGCAAGCTCTTCCAGCGAAGCGCGTTCAGCGCCCTTGCCCAGAATCACGAGACACGCGCCGCGTCTGACCAGACCTGAACGCGCAAAGGCTCTGAGCAGAACATCAAACCCTTTCTCCCGACTCAGTCGTCCCACTGCCAGAATGAGAAAGGGATCGCGTAGCACATCCAGTAGTGTTTCCGGTATCTCGCGCACGGCATTTGGAATCACCGCAATCTTTTTGGAAGCGACAAGCTGACATGCCCAGTCCATTGCGACATTTTCTGTCTGCACCACCAGACGGCGCGCAAAAGGGTAGAGCCATCGTCGAGCCATGTCAAAAGCACGCCCGATATTACTGTGCCGTGGATCGGTGCGCTCGCTCACCACCACAGGAATCCCTGTACCCATGAGCGCCGCCAATACTAACACATTGTTTCGATCAATGAAGCTCACTACCACATCAGGGGAAAGCTTCTGCGTTGCACGCCGAACCTTCCAGCAGCGACGTGCGTTATTGAGCAGAGCCTGCCACAAGGTATGACTCACTCTCATTTCGTTGAGCGCAATCCGTGCGACCGTCGGCAGAAGCGAATAATGATCGTCCTGCGGCATCGTCAAGGTCAGCAAGCTAACATGCACTCCTTGTGCAGCCCAAGCATTTGCCAGATTACTTATTACACGTTCCGCCCCACCCGCCCCAAGGGAGGAAATCATAAAAAGCATCCTTTTTTTACAGATGCTTGTCATAATTTTATCAGATCGACAATGGTTTTCTTCCATTTTAGTATGGTATTTTCATTGAAACATTGCTACTTTTTAGCGATTCTAGATATAACATCAAAAACCATTATATATAAAACCAGAAATTTAATCTCAATCCTACGATGATTATTATGGTACAGCATATAAAACTGTTTCAGTATAAAACTGGCTGTGATGGCGTAGGTAGAACTTATAAGAGGGAACAATTTGTAAAAGATAAAGTGGAATTTCCAATATATCTTCGGGTTTATGGTAGATGCATATAGCTAAACGGGGTTTATTTTTTGAGATAACATGTTGTGCCCCCATTAGAGCATTTAATTCCGCGCCCTCTATATCCATTTTTATATACGTCACCATCTCCTCTCCGACAATATCATCAAGTGCCACAACATCAACTTTAATGAGACCTGACTCATTAAGGTTAGATGATCCATTTGCTGTTGCTGAGAAAGACAGAATGTCGTTACACTTCCATGCCCCTTTGTTGATGAGAATGACTCTTTGAATACTCTTCTTTAATATCGTATTTTTGGCATCGTTGCAATTGGTAGCATCTGGTTCCAATGCATATAATTTTTTATACTTTCCAGCACACCATTCTTTAAATTGAACTAATGTTTCTCCATCCATACACCCTACATCTATATATACCTCATTAGGAAGGGGTTTTAAAAAATTAAGACCAAAATATTGCTTAACCATTGTATGGGATTTTAAGATATTGCTTTTTGGATAATTATGCCGAGTTAAAAAGTCGTAAACTTTTTCCTGATATGCAATAGTAGAAATAACCACCCAACTTTCTCTAAATTCAGAAAGCAAGGCCTGGGGCGATATAACAGGAAGATCACAGAAAGTGGTTTTTTGCTTTATAACATTATCGTCACAAAAACAGGAAACCGTATGCCCCATTTTTGACATAAGATGATAAATATCAGGGGCAATTCCACCGCAACCGTAAAGAATTAGCTCTTTTTCCAATTTTACAGGATAAATATCCCCAATCGTGGCATAGGCTTGCCCGGCTAAATTAGGTCTCAGCAAACCTAATTCTAACAACATATTAAACAGATGAGTTTTATTTCCATCCAAACAATACAACAACCTGTTCAAGAATATTTTTTTTGAAATATCGTCTTGAAGTTTTGAAAAAACTTCCTTTACAGCCGACGAAGCTTCAGTAACTTCAAACATCTCATTATCTCCTTTCAAGACCGTTTTGAGGATTCAGTCCTAGTTAGCGACTTTAATCGAATCTAGAAAAAACTTAATCTGGCTAGCCGCACATTCCAGAGTAAATGATTTTTTTGCCATTGTTTTCGCGTTTTCACCCATTACTCTAATATGCTCTTTATCAACATTGTCTGCAATTCGCAAAAAGGTTTTAGCAACAGCATCGGGAGATGCTTCCTCAACTACAAAGCCTTGTTCGCCGTCTTGAAAGTAATTTGCCATGTCACTAGTCAAAGTGGCAATGACAGGCACTCCTAACATCATACTTTCGCCAAACTTGTTTGCGAATCCGTCGTTATGATAATTTGAATTTGGTCGGATTAAAATTGTAAAATCCATAGTTTTTAGAAATTTATATAACCGCCTCTTAGACATATAATCATAATAAATAATTTGTTCTTGATTAACATCTTCTGGATTATTTATATATTGTAACAGCTCCTGTTTTTTAACACCAATCAGATGGAGTCGGAATTTATTTTTTATATCAGGTGGCAAAAGAGCAAGAGCTACAACGACCATATCTGTATAGTCTTTGCGCAGACCAATGTTTCCCGCATAGGCAATATTTATGTTTTCACAGTCAATAGGTAAGCCATCAACCAAAAACTCTTCTTCATCGTAAACCGCAGGGATGAGAATTTTATTTTTAATCATCGGAAACTTATTTACCAAACTAGTGCTAGCCGAAATTATACTTTCAAACTGCGGGTAAATATATTTTCTACCTAATTCTATATCAATTTTTCTAGAAATCCCACCACCACTGGAATTCCACCACTCATTCATAACAATTGCAATATGCGTCTTTTGTCTTAGTTTTAGCAAAGGATAAGCAACCCTTAAATGACCTCCATAACAGCAAACAACATCAAATGGGTAAGTATTCCACATTTTTTCTGCTTGCAGAGTTAAATCCACTCCTAGCTGAAAGAAAGCTGTAAGTTTTTTTAATGGTTTTTTGTTCCGATAAGGATGAATAGGAAGCAAAATATAAGACACACCCTTTTCGTCAAAGGATGTTAATTTATCGTTTTCTGTAAGGGCTAAAACAGATACTTTTGCGCCTGCTAACTGGGATGCTTTTATTAAATTTAACAATCTATTTATCCCAGCCGTAGCAGACTGATTTACAGCAAGAAGCCCTCCGAAAATGAACAGAACGTGTTTCATATATTAAGAGTCTTTCTCAAAACGATTTTTACGCCAGACCATAAAATTTACAATACCAACATATCCTTGAATGATTTTAACAACCTTTGCAGAAACATTTTCATCTATGTAATCGGGTACAAATGTCCCATTATCCTCATTAATTTTCATCTGAACCGCTAATTCAACCGCTTGTAACACTTCTTTTTCTGTAATTCCGCCTATAATAATGTTTCCTTTGTCTACCGCTTCAGGTCTTTCAGTGCTAGTGCGAATTAACACAGCTGGAAATTTAAAATACGAGCATTCTTCTGCCAAAGTTCCACTGTCTGAAACAACACAAAAAGCACACGTCTGTAATTTACAATAATCAAGAAATCCAAACGGATCAAACATTTTTACATTCTCATGAAATTTGAAGCTTCTTTCTTCAATAATTTTCTTGCTTCGAGGGTGGACTGAATAAATTATTTGTTTTTGATAAGTTAGAGCCATAGAATTGATGCTATTCATTAGTGAAAAAAAGTTATCTTCAATGTCAATATTTTCCTCACGATGTGCAGATACAAGAATATAATTGTACGCTTCAAGACCGAGTCTATCCAACACATTGCTTGATCTAATTCCATCAATATTAGTCGACAATACCTCTGCCATCGGCGAACCTGTCACATAGGTACGCTCTAGAGAACGTCCTTCATGATTAAGATAGCGACGCGCGTGCTCACTGTAACAAAGGTTAACGTCCGCGATATGGTCGACAATACGGCGGTTTATCTCCTCCGGCAGATTTTCATCAAAGCATCGATTTCCTGCTTCCATATGAAAAATCGGGATTTTTAGGCGTTTAGCAGATATCGCTGATAATGCTGAATTCGTGTCACCCAATATCAACAATGCATCCGGCTCCTCTTCCTTTAACAATTTATAGCTTTTAGCAATAATATTACCAATTGTTTCGCCAAGATTTCCTCCACCAACATTTAGATAATAATCGGGCGCACGCAAATTGAGATCATCGAAGAAAACTTGATTTAGCATGTAATCAAAGTTCTGTCCGGTGTGCGCGAGAATATGATTAAAATACAGGTCACACTTTTTGATAACCTCAGAAAGACGAATGATTTCCGGACGTGTACCAAGAATCGTCACTAGCTTTAGTTTTTTCATTGTGGCATCTCCCAAATCATTTCTTTCACGGTTGGGATTTTAAGCTTTTTGCATAGAAATTTGTCAGTACGTAAGGTTCGATCTATTGGTTCCGGCTCTGTTCTCTTTATAACAAGATTTAAATTAAACTTCTCATTAAAATAATGAAGCATTTTAAATTTGCTTACATCATCCTCAGCAAATATATGAAACAATCCTTTTTCATAAATATGATTCTGGATAATAAAGTCGCAAACTTTTGCATACCAGTTGGCTGTAATTCCATTCCACAAATGGGTTGCATACCCATCTACTTCTTTCCCTTTCTGACTCTTAGCCCATGAAATAAGGCTGGCATTTTTATGTATTTCTTCGCCTATGATGCTCGTTCGCAAAACCATAGCATCGGAAGTACATTCGCCGAGAGATTTGCTTTTTCCGTAAACATCCAGTGCGTCATGCAAATCGACTTCCTTATATTTTCCCTTCGCACCCGAGTATACGCAGTCAGTGGTTATGTGAATAAGTCTTTGTCCATACTCTTTGCACCATTTTGCAACTTGCCACGGAAACAGGCTGTTGACTTTTATCGCCTCCATAGGATTTTGAGCCATAAAAGGTTTGATCATTCCAATACAATTTATTACATAATCAAAGTTCCCTGGGATTTGATTTAATGAATCTTTCACCACATCAAATTCAATCGAACTTCCATCAAAAGCAAGTGCCTTATTCCTGTATGTTGTAGAAACATTATATTTTCTCGCTGTTAAAAAGTGCTTTACTACAGCATTGCCAAGCATGCCTGTACTTCCCAAAATAAGTACGCGTGTTTTCACTTCAATTATCCTCTCAGCCTACTCCGGCTTCTCAATTCATTTTGAACGTAATCAAGCTGCAATAGTTTTCCCTTGACCTGCTCTACATCTAGCCGCTCAGCATTGTGTGACGTATATGACTCAATTTCATCAAGCTGTGGCATACCCATCTCAAAGTATTTATCGTAGTTAAGGTCACGATCATCCATTGGAACTCTCCAGTACCCCCCTAAATCCTCTGCTTTAAGTTTTTCTTCAGTCGTTGCAAGAGTTTCATATAATTTCTCACCATGTCGCGTTCCTATGTGGTGAATTTCGGCATTGAAATCAAACAATTCTCGAACCGCTTGCGCAAGCACTTCAATCGTACATGCAGGGGATTTTTGAATAAATAAGTCACCTGGAGAAGCGTTTCGAAAAGCAAAAAGCACAAGTTCAACAGCTTCATCAAGGCTCATAATAAAACGTGTCATTTTTGGGTTGGTTATTGTCAGTGCCTCCCCTCGTTTTATTTGCTCAATAAAGAGAGGGATGACCGAACCACGTGAACACATGACGTTACCGTAACGGGTACAAGATATCACGGTATTGCCTACAGTCCGTGCTTTCGCGATTATGATCTTTTCCATCATGGCTTTAGAAATCCCCATAGCATTAATGGGATATGCTGCCTTATCGGTAGACAAACAGACAATTTTCTTGACTCCATACTGCGTTGCGACGGAAAGAACATTTTCCGTGCCGATTACATTGGTCTTGAGCGCTTCAAGCGGAAAGAACTCGCAAGAAGGCACTTGCTTTAGAGCTGCCGCATGGAAGATATAGTCCACGCCATACATCGCATTGCGGACACTTGTGATGTCGCGCACATCACCAATGTGAAACTTGATTTTATTGTTACAGTACTGCTTACGCATATCATCCTGTTTCTTTTCATCACGTGAAAATATTCGAATTTCTTTGATATCGGAATTCAAAAACCTGCCAAGCACGGCGTTGCCGAAACTGCCCGTACCACCAGTAATCAGGAGGATTTTGTTTTTATACATAATTCCGTTTCCTTTGCCTTGTAATGCGATAACGGTTTTTTAGTCGTCGTAAACTTGTTCATCCTTCCCCATCCAACTATGGCCATCGCAAACGCGGACGCTGCCACCGCCACAGAAATGGCATGAGCGCCGATCAGAGGTCCTGCCGACATTGCAACAATCAAAAATATGCAAAAACCCATTGCAGCAAGTACGCTCAAAAGGCGGGCGTTTCCACACGCCTGGAAAAATTTTGCCAGTACATTACTCAGTATAATAGGGCCAAGGGCAAAAGCAAGCCATTGCCATTGCCCTGCAACCGCCCTGGATGCCGTCGCATCAAAGCGACCGCTGAAAACCAGTTCAAGAACGGGTACACCCGCCAGCCACACACCAACTACAGACATGACGCCAATCGATACGGAAATCCAGCGCGCCTTATTCAAGAGTCCATGCACCATGCGCCAATCGCCTTGCGCAACCAACTCGGAAAATCTGGTCAGAATGACGGGAGCCATTCCCATGATAAGAAGTTGTACTGCGTAAGTGTGCAGCCGCCAGGCGTACCCGAAGGCAGAAACAGCCCCTTCGCCATAGGATGCTGCAAAGACGATCGGCATGGTTGATGTCAGATTGGCAAACAGAATCCCGGGAAATATCCAGCCGCCCAGGCGCAGCATTTCCCGCCATTCCTTTGTCCTCTCCCTGGCCCGAACAAGTGCCCCGGTCAGACGGAAGCCTCCGCGTTCCAAAGCCAAAGCGCACAAACTCACTTGCAGGGCAAGACCAAGAAGTGTCCCCAGGGCTAGATTGAATAGCCCTCCTTCCGGCCAGACTGCCAACAGACCGGCGCTGAACAAGGCATTGGCAATGGGCGCGGCAGCAAACCAGTGATAGCGCCCGCGAAAGGCAAGCAGATAACCCATTGCATTACCCAGCGCATTCAGGGGAATCAAGGCCAGGCCATAAGGCAGGACGTATGCCGTGGCCCGCCAGACATTGGATTGAGTATCAATGCCCACGCGGGCCGGGATGGTGAAAACGGCCAGTGCCAGGATCAGCGCAATCAACGCTCCAACAAGCACGTTCCCCAGAAGCACCGTTCGCTCGAAGCGCTCCACGTCATTCGGGGCCGAATCACGGGCCAGTCGCGCACGTACCGGAAAAAGCCCCGTTTGCAGCAAGCCCGAAGCCACGCCGATAACAAAGGTAGGAAGCGTCAACGCCAGGTTGTAGCCGTCAAGTTCAGCCCCAACGCCAAACAGGCACGCCACGAGCCACAATTTGAGGAATCCCGTTGCAAATGCGATTGCATTGGCAATAATGACAAAGGCGATTTGCCGACGCATGGAATCAGAACTGCGATTTTACGCTATCAAGTCCCAGGGCCGCTTCCGTGTTCGTCGCAAGCGCCTCCAGGCTAAATTTCGCAACGATTCGCACGCGCCCCACCCGGCCCAACGCCCTCCGCGAGTCGGGAGGCAATGCCGCAAGCTCAAGCAACGCCGCCGCCAGCGTCACCTCATCCTCCGGAGGAACGATCAGACCCGCATTCCCGACAAGCATCCTCGAGTCGCCAATATCCGTTGCCACACAGGGCAATTCACAGGCCATCGCCTCGGCAAGAACATTAGGAAACCCCTCACCGAAAGAAGAAGAAGAACAAATGATATCCATACTGCTATAGAGGTTCTGGATATGCTCTTGAGCAGGAAGCCAGAACATACAGTCTGCCAGATTCAGATCGGCGGCTTGACGTTCAAGAGACCTTGCATAAGTCGTTTCTCCACTGCCAACGCAGAGGAAACGAACGTTTTGTTTCGCCTCCCGGACAAGACGGGCTGCCTTCAGAAAACTCCCATGATCTTTCATGGGATCCAATCTACCCACCCGTCCGATGAGCAGCGTATCGTCATCTATTCCCCACGATTGCCGCATTGCCTGCCGAGCATCGAGGGAAAAGCGAAAAACCTCCGTATCGATACCATTTGGAATAACGACAAGTCTGTTTTCCGGAAAACCATTTTTGACCGCGTATGCCACCCCTGCCTGGGAATTGGAAATGATCAGATCGGCAAAACGAGACAGTAAACACTCCAGCCTGTAACTCCATCGGGAAAGCCAATCGTACCGGGACAAATCCTTGTCGGAGCCACGTACCCCCCACACGATCTTCGTCTTCGGAAAAAAAGGCTTCAAAATCGAAGCCAGAATATTCTGCACACCGAGATAACTGTGCAGAACCGTTGGCCTCTCCCTGCGTATCTGGCAAAAAAGACGCCATAGAAATCCAATGACATCCCATCGCCCTTTTTTTCCGAGATGAACGAGGCGCACACCGGTTCGTTCAAGATGGCTTTCGTAGCCATTTTCGTCGGCATACATCGAGAGCACGCAAAGCGAATGCCCTCGCGCCTGAAGTGCTCCAGCCAGCATGACCAGTTGTCGCTCCGCCCCTCCCCTGGAAAGCGAACGTATCAAAAAAACGAGCTTTGGGGGCCTCGCCACCGCACTACTCATAACCGCCAAAATACCCGCTCTGACAGCGCATCAGCCGGAAGAACCGATTTGACATCGACGAGAACGCCCCTCTGCGCACATTTCGCCAGCAACTGCTGAACCGGCGTGGATAGGTAGCTACGATGTGCCACGGCCAGTATCAATACATCCGCCACGGGCAAGTCATCCCATGATGTCAGAGAAAACCCATATTCGTGTTCGGCTTCCTCAGCCTCCGCAAGCGGGTCATGAACGAACACCTCGCAGCCGTAGTCCTGAAGTTCATGGATGAGATCGGCCACCTTGGAATTGCGCAGATCGGGACAGTTTTCCTTGAAGGTCAGGCCAAGCACGTTGACCTTTGCGCCCTTGACGGAAATTCCGGCGCGGATCATCTGCTTGATGCTCTGCTGGGCAATCCAGACAGCCATGCCGTCGTTGATGCGACGCCCCGCCAGGATGACCTGTGGGTGGTAACCCAGTTGTTCGGCCTTGTGGGTCAGATAGTAAGGGTCAACGCCGATGCAGTGGCCGCCGACGAGACCGGGGCGAAACGGCAGAAAGTTCCATTTGCTTCCAGCAGCTTCCAGGACTTCCAGGGTGTCGATGCCGATTTTGTTGAAAATGATCGCCAACTCGTTGACCAAAGCGATATTGAGGTCGCGCTGAGTGTTTTCGATGACCTTGGCCGCTTCCGCCACCTTGATGGAACTGGCGGGATGAACGCCTGCCGTAATGATCGAAGCGTATAGCGCGCGAACGGTTTCGAGCGTCGCGGAATCGTCGCCGGAGACGACCTTGACGATTCTGGTAATGGTGCGTTCCTTGTCTCCGGGATTGACACGCTCGGGGCTGTAGCCGACGTGAAAATCCTCGCGCCACTTCAGGCCGGAGGCTTTTTCGAGGATGGGAACACAGATCTCTTCGGTCGCACCCGGATAAACGGTAGACTCATACACGACGATTGCGCCCGGTTTCATGTACCGCCCGACCACATCGCTTGCGCCCGCAAGCGGGCCGAAATCCGGGATGTGGGCATCATCGACCGGGGTTGGAACGGTAATCACGATGATGTCGGCCTCAGCCAACCGCGCGGGATCTGCGCCCACCGTCAGCAGACAGGCCGCTCTCAGGTCGTCGCTTGCTACTTCGCCGGTGGGATCGTGGAACTCTTTGTACTGGGCGATTTTCCTTTCAGACAGGTCGTAACCGATAGTCTTGTACTGTTTGCCGAATTCGACGGCCAACGGGAGCCCGACATACCCAAGCCCCACAACGGCAACTACCGTGCCTTGCGACAGAGCCGCGCATCCATTGGGAGTAACACTCATTTATATAGTCCATTCATCAGGCACGCTACCGCCCTACCGTGACACGTTCAGCAAGCGCGATCAGAAAAAACAAAAGACGCCCGGGGTCGGAGAGTCTTGCAGCATGCCCGACAGGCGAAACATCAGAACCCGCCACGATATGCCATTACCGATCTAAAAGCAATGTCACGGCATGCTCGCGCAGGAAACCGCATATGCGAAATATCACACGGCAACGTGCTGCTCCGATACAGCAAACCCTGGGAAGCCGCAACCCCCTGACACATCCGCCGCCCTCACCCCGTCTTCTCCCGACAGGCGGGAGAAGACGACGTATGCAAAAACGAAACGCCGCAGGACGCGCGCCCGGTCTTCAGGGTGAGGGATTGATTTCCGCTACTTGTTGCAAACTTTTGAGTTTATTGAGCGCCTGGGACAGTTGATAGTCGTCCTGGCTGCCAAGCTCGAAGAGCTTGGGTGTGGGAGCCTCGGTCTTGGTATTGCCGGCAGGCTTGGGAGGCTGATTCTCATTGCGCAACTTGCCCTCGGCATTGGGATCGATATCATTTCCGAGATGCCTCTGGAGGTCGATCTCACGCAAACGCTTGATCGAACCGCCTAGTGCAGACTCTTCAATAATGACATCGGGATCAATACCCTTGGCCTGGATCGAACGCCCGCTCGGGGTGTAGTAGCGTGCCGTGGTGAGCTTGATCGCGCCGGAGTTGGAGAGCGGGAGGGTGGTTTGTACCGACCCTTTGCCAAAGGTGCGCGTTCCCATGATGGTCGCGCGTTTGTGATCCTGGAGCGCGCCAGCAACAATCTCGGAGGCCGAAGCAGAGCCGCCATTGACCAGTACGATCATCGGCACTTCACGCGCCCAGGAGGGTAGTGTGCGCAGAAAATCTCCACCGCTGCCATATATGTAATCGCTCGGTGTGGCGCGGTATTCGCGTTGGGCGTTTGGCGTGCGCCCGCCGGTCGTCACGACCGTCGCGCCTTCCGGGAGGAAAGCTGCGGATACGCCAATCGCGCTGTTGAGCAATCCGCCAGGGTCGTTGCGCAGGTCGAGCACCAACCCCCTGGGTTTTCCGTCCTTGCCCAGTTTGCCAAGGTGCTCAACAACCGATTTGGCAGTGTTTTCCTGGAATTGGGTCACGCGAAGGTAGCCGTAGCCGGGTTCGACCAGCTTGGATTTGACGCTTTGCACTTTGATGACTTCGCGTGTCAGGGTGACAACGATCGGTTGCTGCTTTCCCTTGCGCGCCAGCGTCAAGGTGATTTTGGTCGACGGCTTGCCACGCATGCGCTTGACCGCTTCGTCAAGCGCCATACCCTTGGCAGGGGTGTCGTCGATCTTGATGATCAGGTCACCAGACTGGATACCGGAGCGAAAAGCGGGCGAGTCCTCGATCGGAGAGACAACCTTGATGAAGCCTTCTTCCAGGGCGACTTCGAGACCGAGACCGCCGAATTCGCCCTGGATGCCGTCCTGGAGCTCTTTGAGCGCAGCGGGATCGAGATAGGCCGAATGCGGATCGAGTCCACTCAGCATGCCGGAGATGGCCTGCGTAATCAGTTTCTTGTCTTCGACAGGTTCGACGTAATCACGCTTGATGACGCTGAACACTTCGGCAAAGGCGCGCATGTCTTCGACCGGCAAGGGCTGAGGCGTCACGAGCTTGTCGGCAACGGCGGAAAAATTCAGACTGAGCATGATGCCGGCAACGACACCGATCAGCACCAGACTGGTTTGTTTCAGTTTGCTATTTGACATGGGGTCTCCAGGAAAAAATCTACAGGCTATCTGAGCCTCACCCATTGCATCGGGTCGATGGCCTGCCCCTTGTGGCGAATTTCGAAGTATAGGCCGGATTCTGCCTCCGATCCGCTTGCGCCAACACTGGCAATTGCATCACCTTTTCGCACGGAGTTACCGACTTCTTTGTAAAGAGCGTCATTATTACCATAAATGGAGAGATATCCGCCGCCGTGATCGAGAATCAGCAGATTACCATATCCACGCAACCAATCCGAATAGACGACCGAGCCATCGCTGATGGCCCGCACCTGGGCTCCGTTGGCCGCACGGATGAAAACGCCTCGCCAGGCCGTGCCCTGCCCTGCGCGCGGCGCGCCGAACCTGCCAAGAAGTTCACCGGCAACCGGGAAATTCAGTTTGCCGCGTAACTGAGCAAAACCCGTGCCGCCCGGTGTCGAATCGGGAACTTCCCGAACCTTGCCGACGACGGGTTCGACCATCTTTTTCGAGCCGGAAGAATATTCCATTCCCCTATCCGCCACGTTATTTTGTCGCGTCCGGGCATTCGCGCGCCCGCGCCCACGCTCACGCTCGCGTTCTCGTTTTGCGGCTGCGGCTCGCGCTTCGGCTTCGGCAGCCCGCTTTGCCAGCGTGTTGACCACTTGAGTCAGGCGCTCTTCGTCGGCTTTGAGCGCAACCATCCGTCCTCTCTGCGTTTTCAGCGTCGTCTCGATTTTTTCGAGGGCTTCGCGGCGCTGCCCGTGAGTTTGTTCCAGCTTTTCCTGACGCTTGCGCCGGTCATCTTCGAGGCGCTCCAGCGTCTCCCGTCGGACAGTGACCTGTTGGGCGTGTTCGGCCTTGAGTTGCAGATCGGACCGCAGATCCTCGATCAGCTTGAGGCGGGCGCGGCCAATGCGTTCGAGGTAATAGGTATCGCGCACAAACTGGTTGGGGTCGCGCGCCGCCAGCAAGGCGGCAATGTCGTTGGCCGCGCCGTACATGTAGTTTCGGCGCAACCATTCGGACAGTTCCTCCCGGCGAGCGCCGATGCGTTCTTCGAGCGTGTACTGTTCGGTTTCGAGTTCTTCGAGCTGACGGCTGGCTTCGGCACGCTCGGAGACGGTCTGTCGCAAGGCGCGCGTGGCCTTCGAGACCTCGCGCTCGACATCCGCCACGGCACGGGACGCTTCGGTTTGCTGGGCTTCGGTTTTTTCCAGATCCCGTTGCAGGTTTCCAAGGCGACGCTCGACATCCTTGAGTTCGGAACGCCTGGCACGGATTTCGGCCTTGTTCGGCGCTTTTTCCGTCCTGGAAGCCTTGCCCGTCTTTGCCTTGGCAGGCTTGTTCGATCCGGCCTTGGTGGTCTTGTTCGACGCACTTGTTGCCTTGGTGGTCGGCGCCGTCGTCCTGGTCGGTGTGGTTTTGGCAGTCTTGCCCGAACCGCCCGGCGGCTTGGCGTGCAACGGTTCGGACAGTCCCGTCCCGGCCCACATCGCCAGTGCGCAAACCCAGATCAATACGTGTCGAACGGAGGAGATGGTCACGACGGAACGGGCGAAAGATCTCACCCCCCCGCCTTGCCTTGATTGGCCACGGCGGCCTGGGCAGCGCGGATGGTGTCTTCGTCGGCAAGGAAGTAACTCCTGAGCGGACGCAGACTGTCATCCAGTTCATAGATGAGCGGTTGTGCAGTCGGGATGTTGAGTTGGACGATATCCGCCTCATCAATGCCGTCGAGATACTTGATGAGCGCGCGCAGGCTGTTGCCGTGCGCAGCAATCAGGACGCGCCGACCGGCAAGGATTTGCGGCGCAATCACGGCCTCCCAGTACGGCACGACGCGCGCTACCGTGTCGCGCAGGCATTCCGTGCGCGGAAACGCCGATCTGGGAAGCAGGGCGTAACGGGGATCATTGACGGCGAGCCGGGGATCTCCCTCTTCCAGCGGCTCGGGCGGGATGTTGTAGGAACGCCGCCAGATCAACACCTGTTCGTCTCCGTACCGGGCAGCCATCTCGCCCTTGTTCAGCCCTTGCAGGCTGCCGTAATGGCGCTCGTTCAGACGCCAGGAATGCTCGACCGGCAACCAGAGGGCATCGAGCTCTTCGAGCACGATATGGAGCGTCTTGATGGCTCGTTTGAGCACCGAGGTGAAAGCCAGATCGAAACTGAAACCTTCACGCTTGAGCAACTGCCCGGCTGCGTGCGCTTCCGTGATGCCATGTTCTGTCAAATCGACATCCGTCCAGCCGGTGAAGCGGTTTTCTCTGTTCCAGGTAGATTCGCCGTGGCGAAGCAGCACGATTCTGAACATGGGGCAATAATCCAGTGAAAAAATTTGAACACGGGTCTCGCGCTTGTCTCCGCCATTCATGGCGGAGACAAGCGCGACAAAGCGTAACAGGGAGCCGAAGGCTCCTCAAGACCGTATCGAGGAATCCCCTGCCTTCAGGCAGGGGTGACTCAAAAGGTCAAAAACGTTTGATGTATCTTACTACAATTTGCATAACGCTTTGACCTCACGAACCGACAAAATGCGGGCTTGAGCTGTCGATCCAGTCCAATTTCTCTGTCGATCCGGTTCAATCATGGCCCGCCAAAAAATGCCGCCTCGGCAGGGAGCGCAGATTTTCCGGGCAGAGACGGCACAGGCAGACCAGTTCATCGCCCCGGCGATAACCGGGGTTTTGGGACATGAAAAAGCGCACGGCGTCTTTTTGGATTTCCGCCTCCGTTGGCTCCGTCAGATGCGGCGCAAACTGCACGCTGGAATTGGCAAAGGAAACGATTCCCCGAACCGAATCGAAATCAGCGCCAAAGCAGTCCTTGGCAAGAACATTGGCGAGTTCGCGCAATTCCGGCCTTTCTTCGCTCCAGTGCGGATGAAAGCTTTTGGTAAAAATCGACAGAAGACGGTAGGTGCGATGCCCCTTGACGATCAGAAACCAGTACAGGGGAACTTGCGGCGCTTCGCGCTCGAATTCACCCATGCGACCAAGCCATTCCAACATCTGGCTCTGCTTTCCCCAATGATCCGGATGGACGATGGTGTCGCCGGAAAAGACTACCCGCACCATTTGCCCAGACCAGGAGAAATGGTAAAAGAAATACGTGGAAAAACCGATCAGCTCATCTCGGTGGTAAGCCAACTGAACTTCATCCTTGGCATTGAGGTCGCCCTGGAAAATCTCTGGAGTGGCAGCGTCATAACAGGATAGATATAGATTTTGCATTTTCAGACGTTCTGCCTGAGCAAGTTCCGATACTTTATAAAAGCGCGAATAATATTCTTGCATAATAAATTTTATTTACCTCCTCCGGACTTTATGGCTGCAATACAAAGGCGTTTTGCACCCTTTTCTTTGAGTCACCCCGCAATCAATGGTGGGAATTTCGTTCGATCCGTATTCAAGTCACTACGATGGTAGTGTATAACATTGATCGCAGCAAGACAAAATTATGATTATCGGCGAACAGTCTACGTAGTCGGCCCTGAACAATAGCAGGTGTAGCCCGAGCGTACCCGTGACGGAGAGATGGTCACGAGGGGCTTGATGGACATTCGTAGGGGCGCGATTTATCGCGCCCAAATTGCGGCGCTCGTGCTCATTGGGCGCGATAAATCGCGCCCCTACGTCATTCTCACCCCCTATGTGGTCGACCCTCCACAGGATTCTACGCACCGCATGGATCATGCGACTTCGCGCAGGATGACAAGCAGTGGATGCAGCGTTACGCAGAGGTTCCCTTACGCATGCAAGTCATGCCGCGCTGGAGCGTCTGGCCGTCAATCCGGGGGAGCGTTTTTACGCAAAATACCTTGTGGCGCGGGCGTAATGCCTTCACACGTCATAACTTCCGACAAAAACAATTCATTGAGTTCTTCCCATCTCTGCTTTTGGTCTGTGGGTAATTTTGCGATTTTCGCCTCAAGCTGTTCAATTTCAATTTCCAGCCAATTGTTAATTTCAACTATCTTTTTGCCCAGTGCCATTTCGGAACTGTTCATTTTCATGTCGAGTAAGTTTTTTACAATATCGCACAAGTTTTGAGGCAAATATATCAAGAGATCATTAAACATCATTGACGGAGGAGTTCCTTTATCCAGTATCCATTCGCAGGCAAGTAGCGGTCGCAGAACATAAAAATATTTTTTCAGTTTAACCTCATCTTTCTTCAAATATTCACGATAGTTTCCAGTAGCCATGTTTAAATAATGATACAGCCCTGTTTTACAGTAAAAGTACTTATTTTTGATTCTGTTCAGTTTTTTGAAAAAGTCTGTCTGTTTATAAACAATAGGAGAATTAGACCATTCAAAAAATGTAGGATTGGATGTACGCAGCAGCTTGAGAGCCTTGTCTATGTCCCAACCGTTTATGTCCAACTCGTCAGTCAGCATATACTCAATGACATCTCTTCTTTTCTCAAGCTTGAGATACTCTGCAACGGGACGTACATAGATAAACCGAACATCATAATCGCTATCGGGAGACGCGAAACCCCAGGCTCGGCTTCCTGATTCAATTGCAAAGAGAATTTTGACATTCTCTTTCTGTTCAATCTCCATCAAATGCTTTTGAATGATTTCTTTCATTCTGGCTCCGTTGCATGAACACGGGTCTCGCGCTTGTCTCCGCCATTTATGGCGGAGACAAGCGCGACAAAGCGTAACAGGGAACCGAAGGCTCCCCAAGACCGTATCGAGGAATCCCCTGCCTTCAGGCAGGGGTGACTCAAAATCTTGTCAGGCCGCCCTGCCGAGTTGCTCGGAAGAAAACGCCGTCCCCTCAAAAACCAGACCCCCGAAGGAGAAAGCCATTCGGGGGTCTGGTCAAAAAGCGGAGAACTCGGTCCGGTTTTCACTCCGTCGTGGAAGTCCCCGGACTGATCGCGGGCGCGGCAGCCTCTTCCGGACGGTCGAGCAGTTCGACATACGCCAGCGGCGCGTTGTCCCCGACACGGAAACCGCACTTCAGGATGCGCAGGTAGCCACCGGGACGCTTGGCATAGCGCGGCCCCAATTCATCGAAAATCTTGACGACGTTTTCGCGGTCGCGCAGGCGATCGAACGCCAGGCGGCGATTGGCGACGCTCGCCTTTTTGCCAAGGGTGATCAGGGGTTCGACGACCCGGCGCAACTCCTTCGCCTTGGGCAGAGTCGTTCTGATGACCTCGTGACGCAGCAGCGAGTTTGCCATGTTGCGGAACATGGCCTGACGGTGGCTGCTCGTCCGGTTCAGTTTGCGAAGACCACTACGGTGACGCATCTTCGTTTCCTCGTTTGTATCCGAGACTATCCCTCAACCGAGCCTGTCCAGCC
>Ga0099364_10002455_pt1 | contig 29541 bp, 25 predicted proteins | sample TergutTh196P3_FD_73070 | JGI IMG/M metagenome (GOLD analysis project Ga0099364, IMG submission 73070) | Microcerotermes parvus P3 segment gut microbial communities from Pointe-Noire, Republic of the Congo - Th196 P3 | ecosystem: Host-associated > Arthropoda: Insects > Digestive system > Gut ...
CCGTGGGATTTTTCGGACGGCCAATGGCCGCCCCTACACCCCCGCCCCCCTGTTATCTGTTATCTGTTAACTGTTAACTGCCCAAATCGTTCGGGTGCAAATCCGCATAAAGCATAACCCCCTTGTTCATCGGCTCCGCGCGGAACGAACGCAGCAGCGCCGCGACCAGCCTGCGCGTCTTAACGTCCGCCGGCCCGCAGAGCGTTATGTGATAGCGGTATCTGTTGTTCACCCGCGCCACCCGCGCCGGCGCCGCCCCGAACACCCGCACATCCAGCCCCAGCTTCTTAACGGCGCCGTCCAGCTCCCCGCGCAGCCTGAGGCACGACCGCAGCAGTATCTCCTGATCCGCGCCCGAAAGGTTCAGCGCGATCATCTCGCCGAACGGCGGATACCCCTGCGCGCCTCTCAGCGCGATCTCGCTCTCAAAAAACCCGTCGTAGTCCTGCGCCGCCGCCTGCGCCAGCACCGGATGCCTCGGCGTCATGGTCTGAATGACCGCCCGCCCCGCCTTTTCGCCGCGCCCCGCCCGCCCGATAACCTGCGCTATCAGCGCGAACGTCCGCTCGTTGGCGCGGAAATCGTCCATATACAGCATCATGTCCGCCGCGATAACGCCGATAAGCGTCACATTCTCAATATCCAGCCCCTTGGCTATCATCTGCGTGCCGACCAGCACCGGCACCCCCGACTGCGAAAACTTCCTCAGCAGCGTCTCATGCGCGCCCTTAAAGCCGGTGGTGTCCGCGTCCATGCGCATAATCTCAATATCGGGAAACAGCACGTTTAAGTCCTCAACCACCTTCTGCGTGCCCGCGCCGATAAACGCCATCTCGCCGCCGCAGCTCTGGCATCTGTTCTCCCTCGGCGCAGAATATCCGCAGTAGTGGCACATAAACCGCCCGTTGTGCGAGTGGAACGTCATCGGCACCGAGCAGTTGCGGCACTGCCGCGTCTCGCCGCAGTCACGGCAGAGCGACAGCCGCCGGTATCCCCTGCGGTTCAAAAACAGTATAGTCTGCTCCCCCGCCTCGATATTCCTCCCGATCTCCTCCGCCAGCACGCCGCTTATCGTCGAGTCGCTCCCGTTTCTCAGCTCGGCGCGCATATCCGCCATCCGCACCTCCGGCAGCGCCTTTTTATTGAACCGCTCGCTCAGCTCAAACAGCGTATAAACACCCTTAGCCGCGCAGTGCATTGTCTCCAGCGACGGCGTCGCGCTGCCCAGCACAAGCGGCGCCGAATGCTGCACACACCTGAACTTCGCCGCGTCGCGCGCGTGATAGCGCGGCGAGTTCTCGGATTTATAAGTATACTCCTGCTCCTCGTCGATTATTATCATGCTCAGCCGCTCAAGCGGCGCGAACACCGCCGAGCGCGTCCCCACGACGATGTTTATAAGCCCCTTTCGTATACCGCGCCAGACGTCGCAGCGCTCGGCTATGCCCAGCGCGCTGTGAAGCACCGCCACGCTCCCGCCGAAATAGCTCGAAAACGTCGCAATCAGCTGCGGCGTCAGCGCGATCTCCGGCACAAGCACTATCGCCTGCCCGCCGTCCGCCACCACATCCTGCAAGAGCTTAATATATACCAGCGTCTTGCCGGAGCCGGTCACGCCCTTTAACAGCGCGCAGCACGCCTCCCCGCGCCGCCTAAGCGCGCTTATCCCCTCATACGCCGCCGCCTGCTCCGCGTTCAGGCTGATCTCCGGCACAGCCTCCGGCCGCTCGGGTATGCTTATTACCTCCCGCTCCTCTATACACACCATGCCGCTGTTCACCAGCTTTGTCAGCGTCGGGCGCGACGTGCCCGTAAACGCCAGCAGCTCCCCGACCGTAACATCGTTATTCAGCAGCAGCTTTAATATCCCGCTCTGCGCTGTCGCCGAACGCGGCAGCGCTCTCATATACGCCAGAACCTCCTCCGGCGGCTGCGCAAGCCTTGCCACACGCTCGGTTTTATCCTTAGAGCGGCGGCTCGTCAGCGTCGCCCGCTCCGCAAGCCCCAGGCCCGCCAGCGTATCCAGCTCCGCCTGCCACCTCGCGCCCAGCACGGCCTTCCACTCGTCAAGCCCGACCTGCCCCTTTGACTGCGCCAGCAGCTCCAGCGCGCGCGTAGCCCCGCCGTCATGCGCCACAAGCGCATACGCCCGCTCCGGCTCAAACGGCCTCACAAGCGTAACCGTCTCCGAAAGATTATACCAAAGCCCCGCCGGCAGCATCGCGCGAAACGCCTCGTAAACCGTGCAGTAGAACCGCTCGCTCAGCCACAGCGCAAGCCTTATGGCGTTTTTGTCCGCGACTGGTTCCGCGTCAAGCAGCCGCGCAACGGCTTTAAGCCCCTCTATCCCGCTCTCCTCCGCCGTCGCCAGCACCATAGCCTCAACGCGGCGGTTGCCCCGTCCGAACGGCACCAACACGCGCTGCCCGGGCTCAAGGCTCATCCCGTCAGGAATCAGATAGTCATAGGGCTTGTCGATATGGAACGCCGCGGCATCAACCGCGACACGCGCTACGCCGGGCTTAATATCTGCTTTCAAAGGCGCTTCCGGCGGGCATCCGGTAAGCGACCAGCCTCCCGCTCGCAATATCCTCTATCGCCAGCGAGATGGGCTTTTCGCTCAGCTGTATGCCGCGTTCTTCGGCCTCCTCGGCTATCATGCGCGCGCGCTGCGCCGCTATGTTCACAAGATAAAAACGCCCGGGGATATTCTCCGTAAGTTTTTTCACAGAAGGCTCTAACATAAATTTTCTCCTTTTTTTTAATTACAGTTTTAGTTATAAGATATAAGTTATGAGTTATGAGTTACTAGTTACAAGTTACTAGAAAAAAGTGATGTCACTTGACAGGTGTTAGCTGTAAATTTATGTGGTTTTGACTGCTTCAGGCATGTTTTTAGCTGTCAACTATGTTCGCCAATTCCAGCGCGGCGGTTTTCACGTCGCCGTTCGTTATGACATAATCGAAGCTGCCGATATGCTCGAAATCGCGCCGCGCTATTTCCAGCCGTTCGACAACAAGCGCCTCGTTTTCCGTGCCGCGCCCGCGCAGCCGCTTGGCCAGCTCGTCCCAGTCCGGCGGCCGGATATAGACCGTAACCGCCTCCGGCATATGCTTTTTGACCTGAAGCACGCCCTTCAGCTCTATGTCCAGAATCACGCATTTGCCGCGCTCCATAGCCTGAAAAACCGGCGGCGCAGGCGTTCCGTAATAGTTGCCCGCGTACTCCGCGTATTCAAGCAGCTCGCCGTTTTCGATGCCGCGCTGAAACCGCTCCCGCGTGACGAACCGGTAGTTAACGCCTTCAATTTCGCCCTCCCTCGGCGGGCGCGTGGTCATCGACACCGAGAACACGCACTCGCGGCCTGTCCTTACGCCCGCAAGCATTTCCTCGATTATCGTACTCTTGCCCACGCCCGAGGGCCCTGAAACGACAAGCAATAATCCCCGCAAAAAACCGCACCTGCCCCCACTCTTACTCCAGATTCTGAACCTGCTCGCGTATCTTCTCTATCTCCGCCTTTAAGTCCACGACGGTGCGCGAAAGCGTTGCGTCGCCGCACTTTGAGCCGACGGTGTTCACCTCGCGGTTCAGCTCCTGAATGAGAAAATCAATCCTGCGCCCCTGCGCGCCGCCCTTGTCCAGCAGCGCCCTCAGCTCCGCGAGATGGCTGCGCAGCCGCACAAGCTCCTCGTTGTTCGCAACCTTGTCGGCGAAGATCGCAACCTCGGTCAGCAGGCGCGTCTCATCCACCGTCCTGTCCGCCAAAAACTCGCGCAGGCGCGTTTCCAGCTTGACGCGGTACTCCTCCGCGACGGACGGCGTGCGCTCCTCGACCGCCAGCGCCAGCCTTTCGACCTCCGCGATGCCGTCCAGAACCGACGCGCACAGGCGCGCGCCCTCGCGCGCCCGCATGGCCTCCAGCTCGTCCAGCGCGGCGCCGGCAAGCTGTGTGACTACGGCGGCAACGGCTTCGGCGTCCGGCTGTTCGCGCTCGACGGCGAACACATCCGGCATCCGCGCCAGCATTTCAAGGCGCGGCTCGCCCGAGAGCCCCAGCTCGTCCCGCATCTCCAGCAGCGCGCTCAGATACGACCGCGCAACCGGCTTGTTCAGCGAGATTTTCATGATGTCGGCGGCCTTGGTGTCAACGGACAGATACGCGTCGATTTTGCCGCGTGAGAGCCGCTTGTTTATAACGGACTTCAAGGCGTCCTCGGCGAACGCGAACACCCTGGGGACGCGCACGCTGATGTCGAGGTAGCGGTGGTTCACGGCGCGCAGCTCCAGCGTGAACTCGCAGCCCAGCGCGTTGAGCGACGCCCTGCCGTATCCTGTCATGCTTTTTAGCATAGCACACTCCTAAATTATCTTGCGGGGGCGGCTTTCAGCCGCCCGCACTTAATTATATCATATGTGTTGGGGGGATGTCAACCTGTGTGTGTGTTGGGGGGGGTGCGGGATAAAACACCCGGCCCTGCGGGGCCACCCTCTTTACGAAACCCGACCCAGTTACAAGTTACAAGTTACAAGTTACAAGAGGACGTTCTTCTAGTAACTAGTAACTATCAACTAGTAACTCCTCCTTGCCCTCTTTTGTAAAGAGGGTGCCGACCGCAGTCGGCGGGTGTTTTACCATGTAATTTATCTTTTCATGTGTTTGCCGCCTTGCGCCTGCTGATTCTACATGTTATAATGTTCGCAGGCGAATATTATACTTGAAAGAATTATACCGGTGCGCGTCAACGCGCACCGGCGCTTCGCACCTATGTTATAATACCTCAAAAGGAGCGGGTGTCTTTGAAATTCTCATTGCTTATATGCGTTTACGCAAAGGAGAACCCCCAATACTTTTCACAATGCCTTGACAGCGTTATGGCGCAAACGGTCCTGCCCGACGAGGCTGTTATTGTAAAGGACGGCCCGCTAACGGCGGAGCTGGAACAGGTTCTGGAAAACTTTCGGTTCAAGAACACAAATATAGTCGCCCTGCCCGAGAATGTGACGCAGGGGCCGGGAAGGGCCGCCGGCGTCGCGGCGGCGCAAAACGAGCTTATCGCCGTCATGGACAGCGACGATATTTGCCTTCCTGATAGATTTGAGAAGCAGCTTGAGATGTTCAGGGCTAACCCTGAGTTATGCCTGATCGGCGGACAGGCCGCCGAGTTCCGCGCCGAACCGGGCGACATGGCGGTCAGGCGCGCCGTTCCGGTGTCACACGCGGATATAATCAGATTTGCGAAGCTCCGCAACCCTTTTAACTCAATGACCGTAATGTTCAGGCGCGGCGAAGCGCTGAAAGCCGGTAATTACAGATATTTCCCGTGGTTTGAGGACTACGACCTGTGGGCGCGCATGATAAAAAACGGCGCGAAGTGCGCCAATCATCCCGATGCTTTGGTTTATGCCCGCGTGGGCGCCGGCATGTACGGGCGGCGGCGCGGCCGCACATATATCCGCTCCGAGTGGCGTATGCAGAAAACACTGAGAGACTTAGAGCTGATCAGCCGCGCGGAGCTGCTACGCAACGTACTCGCGCGTATACCTGTAAGAATTTTGCCGCCGAAATGGCTGTCGGCGGTATACAATACGTTTGCGCGGCGCAGGTAATTTTCCCCCTCTTACCCGGAACTAAATCATGTTTTTCGGCATAATTTAGTGATATGGGTAATAGGGGGTTTTGTTATGCGAAAAACAGTTCTGTCGAAACTGATTCAGGGCGAGCGCGCCGTCGTTTTGGATATAAGCGGCGGTATGCGCGAAAGGCTTAATGACCTCGGGCTGATAAAAGGCACCGCCGTCACCTGCGTGCGGAAAAGCCCGCTCGGCGACCCCGTCGCCTATCTTATACGGGGCGCGGTTATTGCGCTTCGTTCGGAGGATTCGTCGTGCGTGACTGTCAAAATATAAATAAGAAGCACGGGTCGGTTATAGCGCTCGGCGGAAACCCGAATGTCGGTAAAAGCACGCTGTTCAACGGGCTGACCGGCCTCAGGCAGCACACCGGCAACTGGCCGGGCAAGACCGTCGCTACCGCGTACGGGTACTGTTCATATGACCAAAAGGAGTATATCGTCGTCGATCTGCCCGGATGCTATTCGCTTGCGGCCCATTCGGCCGAGGAGGAGGTCGCGCGCGATTTTATCCGTTCGGGACAGGCGGATGCGGTCATTATTGTCTGCGACGCTACCTGTTTGGAGCGCAATCTCTATCTCGCGCTGCAAACGATGGAGATAACGCCGAACGTCGTCGTATGCGTCAATCTGATGGACGAGGCTGAAAAGAAGAAGATAAAGCCGGATCTGACGGCCATATCCGAAAAACTGGGCGTACCCGTCGTCGGGACGACGGCGCGCGGCAAAAAAGGGCTTGACGCCTTAATGCGGGCCGCCGTTCAAGTAATAGAGAACCCGAAGCCGCGCGGCCCGCTTGATATTCAATACGGCGGGCATGACGGCGACGCGGCCGCGCTGGTCAGCGCCGCGGAGGAGATATGCCGCGGCAGTATTACATTCGGCGACAGGGATTACATAAAAAACGACACGAAAACAGACAGATTTATCACCGGTAAATGGACGGCGTTTCCGATCATGCTCTTGGCTCTTCTGGCGGTCTTTTGGCTGACGATCACAGGCGCGAACTATCCGTCCCGGCTTATAAGCTCGCTTTTGTTCTGGGGCGAGGAAAAACTGCTTTTATTTTTTATGTGGCTGAACGCGCCGGATTTTCTCACGGAAATGCTGGTTCTGGGGATATACAGGGTGCTGGCGTGGGTAGTCGCCGTTATGCTGCCGCCCATGGCGATATTTTTCCCACTGTTTACTCTGCTTGAGGATGTGGGCTTTTTACCCAGAGTCGCGTTCAATTTGGATAAATGCTTTAAGAAATGCCGCGCGTGCGGTAAACAGGCGCTGACCATGTGCATGGGGTTCGGCTGCAACGCCGCCGGCGTTATCGGCTGCCGTATTATCGACTCGCCCCGGGAGCGGCTTATTGCGATTATTACAAATAATTTCGTCCCGTGCAACGGACGGTTTCCCACGTTTATAGCGATCATTTCAATGTTTTTTGCCGGCGCGTCGGCGGGTTCCGGCGCGGCTCTGCCGTCCGCCGCGCTGTTGACCTGTTTTATCGTGCTGGGCGTTGTGACAACGCTCATCGTTTCAAATATTCTCTCGAAAACCGCGCTGAAAGGCGTCCCCTCGTCTTTCACTCTTGAACTGCCGCCCTACAGGCGCCCGCAAATCGGCAAGGTCATAATCCGTTCGATTTTCGACAGGACCCTGTTCGTATTGGGCAGAGCCGCCGCGATGGCCGCGCCCGCAGGGCTTGTCATATGGCTCATGGCAAACACCGCCGTTGGCGGAGTGACGCTTTTGGCGCGCTGCTCGGGCTTTCTCGACCCGTTCGCAAATCATTTGGGACTTGACGGCGTTATTCTGCTGGCGTTTATCCTCGGCTTTCCGGCCAACGAGATAGTTATTCCCATTATCATAATGGCGTATATGGCCGAGGGCAGCATACTTGAATTATCCAGCCTCTCCGCGCTGAAACAGCTGCTCACAGATAACGGCTGGACATGGATCACGGCGGTCAGCGTCATGCTGTTTTCGCTCTTGCATTGGCCCTGTTCAACCACTTGCCTGACGATCAGGAAAGAAACGCAAAGCCTGAAATGGACTCTTGTGTCCATACTTGTGCCGACACTGGCCGGTATCGCCGTCTGCTTCATGTTCGCGGCCGCCGCGAAAGTATTAACATAGCCGCCGCGCGTTGTTATCAGGTTAAAAAAATCTTTTTATATACTCTCTCATGCCGTCCTCCTCGTCCTGCTTATAGCTAAAGCCGCGGCGCGCCGCAACCTCGCGCGCCAGCACGCTGAACAGATCGCAGGCCGTATGTATCGCCGCCCCAAAATTCCCGTAATCGCCGTCCGAATATGTTTTGATATATTGCCCGTAATAATCCGGCGGCAGATATTTCTTAAAATATTTCCCCCACATACCGGATGAAACGCTGAAATCGTTATTGGCGCCTATGTACCATTCGGCCATCTTATCAAGCTCGGCATGTACGATTTCGGTGTACATCCGCATGGCATAGGGCAGCTGATCCCTGACAATGCCCTTGGCGACATTGTTCAGACACCACCAAAACTCATTGCAGCAGCCCCGGTATTTTTCCTTAGCCGGCGGCTTTATCCAATACCCGCTGTCATTGGCCGGCGGTATTTCCGGCAATATGCCGTCCTTGTCCAAAAGCGGGACGGTCAGCGTGTCGGCGGTATAATTTTTCTCCGTTTCGGCTTTTATCTCAATGGTAAGGTCAATGCGCGTCCCGTCCCTGAACAGCATAAGCCACGCGTAACGTCTGGTAAAATCATGCTCAATGCCCCAGCCCAAATCGTTGGAGTCCGGCTCCTGCACAATCAGCGGCTCGCCGAAGTATAATATCCAGCTCTTATCGGCAATAAACGAACCGGTTTCCGTCACCGTATACACAATGTCATAGTCCTGATACCCGTCAGGCTCGGCATTGGGGTTTGCGCGCGACCCGTTCATATAAACCGCGCGGATACGTTCGTCCGCTTCGGCGAACCCTATTATCCTGTCCGTCATATTAAACACCCCTTAAAAGTATAAAGGCGGGGTAAACCCCCGCCCCTTTACAGTGTCAATTATTAATAATCCGCGACGAGCCGCTCAAGATTCAACAGCAGCTTCACGCCCTGCTGCGTTTTACCGATACCGTTGATATAACGGTTTTCATAGCCGGAACGGTGGCTGGAGGGATCGGTGATGTCGTCGTCGGTAATGTTCATAACGCCGCGCACGGTATCGACAATCAGGCCGATGTTGGTGCCCTGAGCGTCCACGACAATGATACAGGTGCGGTCGTTATACTCCTGCGGCTCCTTGTTGAAACGGATACGCACGTCCATAACGGGTATGATTCTGCCGCGCAGATTGATAATACCCTTGATATACGCGGGAAGCTCGGGAACCTCGGTAATGGTCTGGACGCCGATGATCTCAATGACCACGGCAATCTCCAAACCGTAATCCTCCTCGCCCACCGCGAACGTCAGATACAGCGCCTGCGTAGTATTACCGCCTTGAATTTCCAGTTCATCCATTATAATCTCCCCCTTCCTACTGCGTCAAACTCTTTATATCAATTATCAAACTGATATTGCCGTTGCCGAGTATGGTACAGCCGGCGATGCCTCGGATCTGGCCTATACGCTCGGTAATGAACTGCGGGATTGGCTTGACGACGACCTGCTGCTCGCCGACCAGCGTATCCGCGAATACGCCCGTCATATGGCCCTCGTCCTCGACCATTATCATTATACCGTCCTCGAATTTCGTGACGTCGGTATACACTGAGAACAGACTGTGAAGCCTGACTATCGGATAACATTCGCCCCTGAACAGGATCATCTCGTTTCCGTCGGGGTCAACAACAATCTGCTCCTGCTGCGGCTTGAACGACTCCCTGATGTTAAGCGTAGGCACAAGATAGAAGTTGGAGCCGACCTTGATTTCGATACCGGCCAGTATAGCCAGCGTAAGCGGTATGCGTATGGTATTGACCGTACCCTGACCGGGCGTCGAATCGACCGTTACGGTGCCGCCGATCTTCTCGATATTCTTTTTGGCGACGTCCATGCCGACCCCACGTCCCGACAGCTCGGTCACCTGATCCTTGGTGGAAAATCCCGGCGCCATGACGAAGTTGTATATTTCCTTGTCCGTATACTCGCTCTCGGGCTTTGTCAGCATACCCTGCGCTATCGCCTTAGCCAGTATCTTGTCGCGGTCAAGCCCGCGCCCGTTATCGGTGCAGGTTATAATAACGTCGCTGCCCGAGTTGCGCGCCTCCAGCACAATGCGCCCGACGCGCGGCTTGCCCGCCTGCTCGCGCTCCTCGGGATTCTCGATGCCGTGGTCCATAGAGTTCCTGACGATATGCATAAGCGGGTCGGAGAGATTGTCGATCATGTTCTTATCGACCTCGGTTTCTTCCCCGAGGATAACAAACTCGACCTCTTTATTCAGCTTGCGCGACACGTCGCGCACAATGCGGTGCATTTTGTGGAACGTGCTTGAAATGGGTATCATCCGCACGGACATGATAATGTCCTGAAGCTCGCTGGTGTTCTTCGAGAGCATGGACGCGGCTTTCTCAAACTGCTCGAGGTTAAGCCCCTCCAAGTCAGGGTTGTTAATGACCATCGCCACGGAGATAACAAGCTCTCCCGCCAGATCCATCAGCTTATCCAGCTTGTCTACATTAACGCTGATAAAGCTCTGTTTGACTTCGGCCGGCGGCGCGGCGGCGGCTGACGCCGCTGCCGGTACGGGAGCCGAAGCGATAGCCGGAGCTGGAACGGGTTCGGCCGCGACCGCCGGTTCCGGCTCGGGAGCGGGTTCGGCCTTAGCCGCGGATTTCTTGGCTTTTGCTTTCTTTGGCTCAGGCGCGGGTTCCGGCGCCTGTTCCACGGCAACGGGCTCGGGCTCAGGCCCGGGCTCGTCCGCGACGGTTTCCGCGCCCTGTATCAGCGTCAACTCGAATGTCTTGATAAACAGCGCCTCGCTGACTACCGTGTTTATCTTCTCATACGTCTGATCGGTATACACATACAGCTTAACGCCGTTGGAGATAATCTCGTCGCTGCAATCCTCAAGCAAATCTGCGGGCACGGAATCTATCCGGCTGGTAAAATCGGAAAGCGCGTTTGTTATCTGATAGGCGCGTATGTTTTCCATCTTACAGCCGTCTTCAAAGAAAACATGCACAAGATAACACAACTCGCCTTCGGCAGCCGCGGGCGCGCCGGCATCCGCCTCTTCTTCGTCCTCTTCCTCCTCGGCTTCCTGCGGAGGGGGCGGCGCGGCGGCGGCAGACGGCACATAAGCGACGGGGGACGGCGTTTTGGCAAACGGCGACGGTGCCGGCTCTTTTCCGGTCAGCACATTCATATACCCCGTGATTTTATTAAGCAAAGCGTTTTCGTCGCCGTCCGAATTTTGCCCGGCCTGTATCTTGCCGACCTCCTGCTTGAAAAAGTCGGCGGACTCAAGGCACAGATCAACGATTATCTTCCAATCAGGAGAGACATCATGATTTTCGCGTATAAAATAGAACATATCCTCGACGTGATGACCCACCGTCGCAATGTTATTATACTCCATCATGGCGGCGCTGCCCTTGATGGTATGCATGACGCGGAATATCTCGTTAATGTGTTCCTCGCCGAGAACCCCTTGCTGTTCACCCTCTATAAGGATTTCCTCAAGACGCTCCGTCAGCTGCGTACTTTCAAAGATAAACATCTCAAGCATAGGATCGCTACTCATGTAATACACCCCGATTACCAATGGATTTCTTAAGGTATCCTCTGTATTATATCTAACTATTTGTCAAATGTCAAACCTTGCGGTAAAATATTTATTAAAATATGCGTATTTTTTTAATCTGCAATTTAAGGATTGACAGATTGCCGCCCCGAGTGTACAGTAATATCATGGATGTAGTTGATATTTACAGAGCTATGCGCCGCCGCGCGACCCGCTATGTTTCAGAGCACGGCGAGGACGAATGGGGCGGTACGCTGCCTGTGCTGGAGGTAATTCTCCCCAATCTGAACGAACTCAGCACAGTTACGCTGGGCGTTATCGACGTGCCCATAAAAAGGGTGTGCGGGACGGTCGCCGCGGGACGCTCTCCCGCGTTTGCCGGAAATTTTTCCCCGATTCTGCCGGACGACTCCGAATTTGCCAAGAAATGGGAGAAACTTTTCACCATCCACGAAAGCGAAGGCATACACGACGCCTGTATCGGGCTTGAATATTTAGGAAAGTATTACATAATCGAGGGGCACAAGCGCGTCAGCGTACTAAAATCCGTTAAAGCTCCGTCCGTTTTAATCGACGTGCGCCGCGTAATACCCGACGATAGCGCCGACAGCCCTGACGCGCGTGTATACAAGGAGTTTTTAAGCGTTGACACGCGCATCTCCCTGCGCGGCATGTGGTTCTCCGCGTATGGCGGCTTCACCGAGCTTTACGGCGCGGCAAAGCGCATAGACGCGCACAATACCGAGGATGTGCTTTTTGACGCGTTCTATACGTTCCGCATGGTTTATCACGATTTGGGGCTGGGCTCACAGCCCGCCACGACGGGCGACGCTTTTCTGGCGTTTTCACGCGTTTACGGGCTGCCGCATAATATAAGCCGTGAAGAGCTCTCCCGCAACATACAAACCCTCGAAAAACGCTTCAGCTTTATCTACTCGCCCCAACCGCTGAAAACAATGCACACATTTTACGGCAAATACCGCCGGACCTCGCTTATTTTGGGCGCGTTGGCCGGCTCGTTCAGCCAAACAGGGCGGATAGGCTGGGGCGCCGGCGCGTTCGGCGGCGACACACCGGATTATTTTATCGAGGGCGCGAAAATGACAAACACAAACATAAACGTATTCGGCCCCGATTTCACAGGGCACGACGCGGACGTCGCGCTGCTTCCGTATTCTGACGGCGGGCGCGGCCCCGGATTCCCCGGCGTGTTCGCGCGGCTTGCCGGCTTGACCGTGCCGCACGGCTATATAAGCGAGTATTACGCGGCGGTATCGCGGGATTTCGGGGCGTTCTACGCCTCGGCGGACCCCAGTTTGCCCGACCTCTATTCCGCCGGTTCACAGCCCGAGCATTTGGAGCTGGGGCTGGACACAGGCTTCCTGAGGCTGCACCTCAATATGCCCGTGCTGTCGCCGCAGACGCTGAAGCTGGTGGAAATACTGAAAACGGCAAACGGCTGATTTAATTGCCCACAGTCCTGTTCAGCGCTCTCGTCATAACCATTATCACCGCCGCGAACGCCAGCAGAAACAAAGGATATAAATTCACATTTACATGCTCCGCGACCAGCCCGAACAGCGGCGGCATAAAGGTGCTGCCGGTATACGCGCTCGCCATCTGCACCCCGATTATGGCCTGCGAGTTTTCGGCGCCGAAGTTGCTCGGCGTGGAATGGATGATACAAGGATACACGGGCGCGCACCCCAGCCCGATGACAATAAGGCCGTACAGACACACCCAGTCAGGCCCGACCGGCAGCCACACCGCCGCGATACCCGCGAATATCACGGCGACGCCTATTTTTATCATATTCCTGTCGCCGACTTTGTTTGCGGCAAACCCGCTCAAAAAGCGGCCGCCGGTTATCCCCAAAAAGAAGAGCGAGGCGTATCTGGCCGCCGTTTCAGGACTGACGCCTCTCCCCAGCACAAGATAACTGCTGGCCCACAGTCCTGTCGTGGACTCCAGCGCGCAATATCCGAAAAAGGCGAGCAAAATATATTTCACGCCCTTTATGCGAAGTATCTGCGAGAGCTTCAGCACAGGGGCGTCTTTATTCCGGCCGTCCCCGCCGCCCCGCCGTTTCCACAGCGGCAGGCTGACAAACAGCACGGCGGTCAATATAACCTGAATAACGGACACCGACCTGTATCCCATGCTCCAGCCCAAGCCGTTTGTCAGACAATATCCCATAATATAGGGGCTTATGGTTGCGCCGACCCCCCAGAAGCAATGCAGCCAGTTCATGTGCCGCGAAGCGTAATGCAGCGCGACGTAATTATTCAGCGCCGCGTCGATCGCTCCGGCGCCCAGCCCATAGGGAACCGCCCACAGGCACAGCATCCAAAATTGCCCGGAGATAGAAAACCCGAACAGCGCCGCGGCCGTCATCAGCACGCTGAAAGCCGTTATAAGCGCCGTTCCCGCCTTCTTTGTCAGCCTGTCCGACAGCAGGCTCGAAACAATCGTGCCTCCGGCTATTATCATGGATATTATCCCCGCGTAGGAAATCGGAACGCCCAAATTCGCGTGCATGGAAGGCCACGCCGACCCCAAAAGCGAATCGGGCAGCCCAAGGCTTATAAACGCGATGTATATAAGTACAAGTAATAATGAGTACATTTCACACCTCATGACCGCGGGGGACGCTGTTCTCAGCGTCCCCCATTAACGGCAGCGTTTCCGCAATTACTCCTTGATGCTTGTAACAACGCCCGAGCCGACGGTGCGTCCGCCCTCGCGGATAGCGAAACGGAGGCCCTCTTCAATGGCGATTGGGGTGATAAGCTCGACGTTCATCAAAACGTTGTCGCCGGGCATACACATATCCGTTCCGGCCGGCAGCGTAATAACGCCGGTAACGTCGGTCGTGCGGAAATAGAACTGCGGGCGGTAGTTGGTGACAAAGGGCTTGTGGCGTCCGCCCTCTTCCTTGGAGAGAACGTAAACCTGACCCGTGAACTTGGTAAGGGGCTTAATCGAGCCGGGCTTGGCAAGAACCTGACCGCGCTCAATCTTATCCTTGGCGATACCGCGGAGCAGCAGGCCCGCGTTGTCGCCGGCCTCGGCGTAATCAAGACTCTTGTGGAACATCTCTATGCCGGTAACAACCGTTTCCTGCGTGGCCTTGATACCGACAAGCTCCAGCTTCTCGTTGAGCTTCAGCTGACCGCGCTCGACACGGCCTGTGGCGACGGTGCCGCGCCCCGTGATCGTGAACACGTCCTCGACAGGCATAAGGAACGGCAGATCGGCCTTGCGCTCGGGGGTGGGGATATTCGCGTCAACAGCCGCCATCAGCTCATGAACACACTCGTACTCCGGCGCGGCGGGGTCTGTGGAATCCGAGAACAGCGCCTTATAGCCCGAACCGCGGACGACCGGCAGGTCGTCGCCGGGGAACTCGTACTTGGTGAGCAGCTCGCGGACTTCCATCTCGACAAGGTCAAGTATCTCGGGATCGTCTACCTGGTCGCACTTGTTCATAAACACGCAGATATAGGGAACGCCGACCTGACGCGCAAGCACGATATGCTCGCGGGTCTGGGGCATCGGGCCGTCGGCCGCGGATACGACGAGAATCGCTCCGTCCATCTGCGCCGCGCCGGTAATCATGTTCTTGATATAGTCGGCGTGTCCGGGGCAGTCAACATGCGCGTAGTGGCGGTTCGCCGTTTCGTACTCAACATGCGCCGTATTGATCGTGATACCGCGCGCCTTTTCCTCAGGCGCCTTGTCGATCGCGTCATAGGCCATAAAGCTGGCCTTTCCGCCCATCGCCAGAACCTTTGTAATAGCGGCGGTCAGAGTCGTCTTGCCATGGTCAACGTGGCCGATAGTTCCGATATTTACGTGCGGCTTAGAGCGTTCAAATTTTTGCTTTGCCATTAGTATTTTCCTCCTTAATTTCCCTTGTTAGGGTTATTGTATCAGATGAATTACCGGTTGTCAACGGGGTTTTAACTTAATAATCCGCTGTATTTGCGAGGATATTCATATAGTTTTTATAACCTTGTCCTGCAAACCGCGCGGCAGCTCAATATAATGGCTGGGTTCCATGGAATACTGCCCGCGCCCCTGAGTGCGCGAACGCATGTCGGTGGCGTACCCGAACATCTCGGACAGCGGCACGCTGGCCGTTATCTGCTGCGCGCCCCCCACGGCCTCCATGCCGTGTATCTGCCCGCGCCGCGAGTTCAGGTCGCCGATAACGTCGCCCATATAATCCTCCGGCACGGTGACCACCACCTTCATGATAGGCTCCAGCAGCACGGGGTCGGCTTTTCTGCACGCCTCCTTGAACGCTATCGAACCGGCGATCTTAAACGCCATCTCCGACGAGTCCACCTCATGGAACGAGCCGTCATAGAGCGTGACCTTAACGTCAACGACATTGTAGCCGCCCAATATGCCGGACTGCATCGCGCCCTGAATCCCCTGATTGACGGCGGGGATATACTCCTTGGGTATGGCGCCGCCCACGATTTTATCGACGAACTCATAACCCTTGCCGGACTCGTTCGGCTCGACAATGAGCTTGACGTGCCCGTACTGGCCGCGCCCGCCGGACTGCCGCGCGTATTTGTGATCGACGTCGGTTTTCTGGCGGATAGTCTCTTTATATGAGACCTGCGGCCTGCCGACATTAGCCTCGACCTTGAACTCTCGAAGCAGCCGGTCCACGATTATCTCAAGGTGCAGCTCTCCCATTCCGGCGATTATTGTCTGGCCCGTGTCGTCGTCGGTATAGGTCTTGAACGTCGGGTCCTCCTCGGCCAGCTTTGTCAGCGCTATGCCCATCCGCTCCTGGCCCGCCTTTGTGCGCGGCTCTATCGAAACGCGTATGACCGGCTCGGGAAAATCCATAGACTCCAGCACAACGGGGGCCTTCTCGTCGCACAGCGTATCGCCGGTTGTTGTGTTTTTAAGCCCCACCGCCGCGGCTATGTCGCCCGCGTAAATAATATCGACGTCCTCGCGGTGGTTGGCGTGCATAAGCAGTATCCTGCCCAAACGCTCACGGGTCCCCTTTGCCGAGTTAAAGATTGCCGAGCCCGACGTCGCCGTCCCCGAATACACGCGGAAAAAGCACAGCTTGCCGACATAAGGGTCGGTCATGATCTTAAACGCCAGCGCCGAAAACGGCGCCCCGTCGTCGGGCGGACGGGTTTCCTCGGCTTCGGTCCCCGGGTTTAAGCCGGTCACCGGCCCGATGTCAATCGGCGAAGGCATATACGCGACGATCGCGTCGAGCAGATTCTGCACGCCCTTGTTGCGGTACGACGTACCGCAAAGCACAGGCACCATGTCGTTTTTTATAGTCGCGGTTCTGATTACCGCTTGCAGCTTTTCTATCGTGATCTCCCTGCCGTCCAAGTAATTCTCGGCAAGCTCGTCGTCAAACAGGGTGAGCGCGTCGATCAGCTTTTCGCGGTGTTCTATGGCGCCAAATTCAAGCTCCGGCGGTATATCTTCCTCGCGTATATCCTTGCCCAGCTCGTCGTGGGCGACATAGGCGCGCATGGTTATCAGATCAATAACGCCCTTGAAGTCAGCCTCGGCGCCAATGGGAATCTGAATGGGAACGGCGTTGCATTTAAGCCTGTCGCGCATCATATCGACGACATTGAAAAAATCGGCTCCCATTATGTCCATCTTGTTGATATACGCCATGCGCGGAACATTATACCTGTTGGCCTGCCGCCAGACCGTCTCCGACTGCGGCTCCACGCCGCCTTTGGCGCAGAACACCGTGACCGCGCCGTCCAAAACGCGCAGCGACCGCTCGACCTCGACCGTAAAATCCACATGTCCGGGCGTGTCAATGATGTTTACCCTGTGACCGTCCCATATACATGTCGTAGCTGCCGAGGTTATGGTTATGCCGCGCTCCTGCTCCTGCTCCATCCAGTCCATGGTGGCCGCGCCCTCATGGACCTCGCCCAGCTTATATGTCTTGCCGCTGTAGAACAGTATGCGTTCGGTCGTCGTGGTCTTTCCGGCGTCTATATGCGCCATGATGCCTATATTTCTTGTAAGCTCCAATGGATATTGCCGTGGCATATCAGTCTCCTTAAATTAAACGTTCTCCGCGGGGGCAAATCAGCCGCCCCCGCATAGGCGCTACCACCTGTAATGCGCGAAGGCGCGGTTGGACTCGGCCATTTTATGCGTGTCCTCGCGTTTCTTGACCGAGCTGCCTAAATTATTGTTGGCGTCCATAAGCTCGCCGGCCAAGCGCTCCCGCATTGTTTTCTCGCCTCTTTTGCGTGAAAAACTGATAAGCCAGCGCAGTCCGAGCGTCTGACGGCGTTCGGGGCGCACTTCGATCGGCACCTGATATGTCGCGCCGCCGACGCGCCGTGCCTTGACCTCCAGCACCGGCATAATGTTTTCCATCGCCTGAGTGAATATTTCCAACGGTTCCTTTCCGGTCTTCTCCCGGATAATGTCGAATGCGCCGTACACAACTTTTTGAGCTACGCCCTTGCGGCCGTCCAGCATGACCCCGTTGATCAGCTTCGTCACGAAGCGCGAATTATACAACGGATCAGGCAAAACTTCCCGCCTGGGCACATTTCCTCTTCTGGGCACAGTGCTTCCCTCCTTCATAAACTGAGTTCATAGGTACTGCCTTACAGTTAACAGATAACAACGAACAGATAACAACGGACGGCCTATTTTAACTGTTAACTATTCTCTGTTATCTGTTAACTGTCAACCGTACTGCTACTTAGCCGGCCGAGCCGGATTTGGGACGTTTCGCGCCGTACTTTGAACGGCTTTGGCGGCGGTTCACCACACCCTGAGTATCCATGGTGCCGCGGATGATGTGATAACGCACGCCGGGGATGTCCTTAACGCGCCCGCCGCGGATCATGACAACGCTGTGCTCCTGCAAGTTGTGCCCGACTCCCGGGATATACGCCGTAACCTCATGCCCGTTGGACAGGCGCACGCGCGCTATTTTACGGAGCGCCGAATTGGGCTTCTTGGGCGTTGCGGTACGCACTGCGGTGCAGACGCCGCGCTTTTGCGGTGAGCTTATATCCGTGGGCGCTTTGCGCAGGGTATTCAGCCCCTTTTGCAGGGCGGGGGAAGTGGATTTATGAGTAACTTTTTCACGTCCGTGCCGCACCAGCTGGTTAAACGTAGGCATCGTATTCCTCCTTTCCTTAATAATTATCTATGTTATAATGCCCCAAATCAGGGCAAATAACGCAATTTCTACCGCGATAGCAATATCGCCGCCACGGCGCAGCCGACCTCTATACCGCAGGCTTTGCCCAGCTCGGCGCAACTTTCGGCGTACTCAACCTTAACGCCCGCTTCGGCGCACAGGCTCTCAAAGGGCTGCCGCACTTTCATGTCGGCGTCCCCGGCGATGAACGCTACGGCGGCGGCGCCGTCCTTTACGGCCTTCCGCGACTGCTTCAGACCGACGACCTTTGACTTTGTTTTAAGTTCATCCAAGAGTGTTCACCTCACCGAATGTGAATGCTATCACAAAACTTCCGGCATGTCAACTGTTTGGCGGCGTTTTTATATAAATATTTGCGGCGCGGCTTAAACCTGCCAAGGTATAAACCCGTTTTCAAGTGAGATACTATAAAAAAACCAGACGGAAAGAGGTCCTGCCATGACAATGACAAACGCCGAATATTCAAGGCTCTCCGACAAAATGTCGCCAAAATCCCCGCTTCTGCGCAATATATGTATGGCGTATCTGTCCGGCGGCCTTATCTGTACCGCGGGCCAGGGGCTGTACGCCCTGTATGAAGCTTTGGGGCTCAGCGAGGAGCATGTATCCATGGCGGTGCCGGTAACGCTGATTTTTGCCGGCGCGCTCCTGACGGGGCTGAGAGTGTTTGACGACATAGCAAAAGTTGCCGGCGCGGGCACGCTTGTGCCGATAACGGGGTTTGCCAACGCCATGGTATCCCCCGCCATGGAGTTTAAGAGCGAGGGGCTTGTGCTGGGGCTTTCCGCCAGAATGTTCAGCATAGCTGGCCCCGTGCTGGTGTTCGGCATATCCGCGTCGGTCCTGTACGGCGTTATACTGGTGCTGCTGAAATAACACGGCCTTAGTTAAGTTACAAGTTAATAGTTACTAGTTATCAGAAGGCGGGGGATGACGAAACAGGTGGAGTGAACCGCTTGTCTTGTAACTTGTAACTATTAACTTGTAACTATGAAAAAACACATTAAATTTCCAAACTTTTCTATTGACTTCTCACCGGCAATGGTGTACAATTCCTGTACATACGTTTTCTGCCATAAGCATTTGCGCAGAATTTAGGGCCATTTATTGGAAGAACCGCAAAAAATAAACGGAGGTAAAGAAATGAAACTCAAAAGATTACTAGCGGCAACCTTGGTGTTCGCGTTCGTGCTGACGCTTGGCGGCACGGTGTTCGCGGCGGACCCGTCCGGCGTCTCCGACCTGCCCTCGGCAGGCTCGTGGAACTACGAAGCGCTTGTTTCCATGATTACAAACGATGTCATTCCCCCCGAAAACGGACTTGTCAGACCCAATGACCTGATTACGGTCTCCGAAATGTACACATACGCCGGAAACGCTCTTGGCGTAGCGCTTACAGCGCCCTCAGGCGGCTCGAACATCGCAACGCGCGAGGACATGTTCATCCTTCTGGCGGACATCGTCGGCGCAGAGCTGTCGCCCTTTGACAGCGCCAATACATATCTTGGCGGCTTTGCCGACGGCGCATCCATCGCCAACGCGGCCAGAGACCCCATCGCCGCGCTGATCAAAGCGGGATACATCGGCGGCATAATCTCGGGCGGGGTTTCCAACCTTTACCCGAAAAATCAGCTTTCAAAATCCGAGTTCGCCCTGCTGGCGCACCGCATCTTCGGACAGTTTGTCAACTCGGCCGGCACGGTCAACCGTGACGTCGCCGGCAATATCACCGTCCGCTCCTCGGGCGTCACCCTCAGCGGCATAGTCGTCGAGGGCGACCTGATCATCGGCGGCAGAGGCGGCTCTATCGACGTCACCCTTACCAACACCACGGTTCGCGGGCGCGTGATTGTGCGCGGCAACGCCTCCGTATCGGCCTCGAGAAGTTTCGTCGGCACAATACACAACTACGCCAACCTTACATACACCGGCAACGCCACCACGCTGAACCTCCGCGGGGACCGCAACACCGTCAGATTCTCCAGCGGAGACCTGAGAAGCCTTAACGTTGAGTCCGGAAACAACACCGTTACCATAGGCGCCGGCGCCGACATCACCTTCTGCACGGTTGACGGCAGCGGCAACGACATCAGCGGCAGCGGCAAAATCGGCAGCGTCAGCTTCTCCGGCAGCAGCAACAAGCTCGATGTCTCAGGCGCCAATGTCGTAAGCAACACGGGCGCCAACAACGTCACGAACACGCTGACCGGCACGTACAACATGACCGGCGCAGAGATCATCAGCGCCACAACGATTAACGTCACATTCGACGCTAAAATCCAAACCGCGCCCGCCAGCGCGTTCACGCTCTCGGGCAATCTGGTGCATTGGACCAGCGGCTCCGCCACCCCCAACAGCACCAGCATCTCCAGCGACGGCCGCACCGTCACCCTTACCTTCACCAGCGCCAGCTTCACCAACGTATACAACTACTACTCCGGCACGGTTACTTGCACCGACGCGGTTGTATCAAGCGAGAAGGCCACACTGAACACAAAGAGTGTTAGTGTGGGTTGGTATGGACATGGGCAGTGGTATTATGACCCTGTTATAAACTGGCCTTCAACTATTACTAACGGAACTATAAGCTCTATAACGAATACAGGAACATCCAGAAACCTTACGATCACATTATTTAACGGTTCGTCAACATCAATCGAATTTTGGTCGGGAGCTTATAGCGTAACAATGCCAACAGCAAAAACTGGCGTCAGCGTGGCGTATGATACGAATTGGAACTACTGGAACAACAACTGGAATAACTGGGGCGGATATTTTGGTCATGGTTATTATCATGGTGCATATAGGTGGAACAGCGCATGGTATGAAGTGTATTACGACAGTTCTATACCAAGCAGTACCGGTACAGGATACTATTACTACAGGGGCAACACTTCCACCAGAACGCACATTACCAACCTTAACGACTCCAACTGGGATCGTTCCGGCTTTGGCGGTTTCGGCGGCTACGGGATCCCAGGTACGCTGACGATTGGAACCAGTGCGACAGGGACAAATGGTAGCACTAGCTTCAAAATAGTTTCGACAGGTGATATTTACTACACCGGATACAGCACAATAGAATATACTATAACACTTGAGGTCATAGCAAAGCCCAGCTCCTAAAATAACCAGTCATTCCCCCTCGCCTGACAAACGGGCGGGGGGGATAAACCCTATCTAAATATAAAAGGAGTTTTGCAAATGGACGCGATAGACGTAGGCATACTGTCGATTCTCCCGCCTTTGATTGCGATAATCCTCGCGCTCGTGACCAAAGAGGTCATCTCTTCACTGTTAATAGGCATACTCTCGGGCACGTTAATCTACTCGGTCAACACCGGCGGCGGCTTCATGGGGTTTTTCGACTCCACGCTTACGCTCATGCTGGACAAAATGGGTGATAACGCGTCTATAATTTTATTCCTCGCGTTTTTGGGCGCGCTCGTGGCGATAGTGACCAAGGCGGGCGGCTCGCGCGCGTATGGCGCGTGGGCGGCAAAAAAGGTCAAGAACCGCTCGGGCGCGTTATACGCGACGTCGGCGCTGGGTGTCCTGATTTTCGTTGACGACTATTTCAACTGCCTCACAGTCGGCACGGTCATGCGTCCGGTCACCGACAAGTTCAAGGTGTCGCGCGCGAAGCTGGCGTACATAATCGACTCCACGGCCGCGCCGGTATGTATTATCGCGCCGATCTCGTCGTGGGCGGCGTCCGTCATCTCCCAGATGGAGGGCACGGGCCTGAACGGTATGCAGGCGTTCGTCCAGTCCATACCGTATAACCTCTACGCGCTGCTGTCTATCGCCATGGTATTCGCGCTCACGGCGCTGAAAAAGGATTTCGGCCCGATGGCGAAGCATGAAAACGCGGCGGACAAATCCTTTGCCGCGAAAGCCGTGGCGGAGGACGATTTCGCGGCCGTCAAGCCTTCGGACCGCGGCCGCGTTATCGACTTGGTGCTGCCGGTCGTCGCGCTTATCGTAATCTGCGTGCTGAGTATGTTATATGTCGGCGGCTACTTCGACGGCGGCATGACACTGGCCGAGGGCTTCGGCGAAACCGACGCGGGCGTCGCGCTGGCGCTCGGCGGATTCCTCACGCTTATCTTGACATTCCTTTTCTTAGTGCCGCGCAAGGTTCTGCGCTTCCGCGATTTTATGGAGAGCATCGGCGTGGGCATAAAGGCCATGGTGCCCGCGTTCATCATACTGGTGCTGGCGTGGACAATCAGCGGCGTCTGCCGCGACCTGTTAAACACCGGCGAATACGTCGGCGGACTGGTGGAAAGCTCCAACATGCCCGTCGCGGTTATCCCCGCGATAGTGTTCGCGGTGGCCTGCTTCCTCAGCTTCTCAACCGGCACCTCATGGGGCACGTTCGGCATACTGATCCCCATTGTCGCGGTCATCTGCCAGAGCGCCGCCCCCGACCTGATGATAATATCCCTCGCGGCCACGCTCGCGGGCGCGGTGTTCGGCGACCACTGCTCGCCGATCTCCGACACGACAATCCTGTCGTCAACCGGCGCCGGCTGCGACCACATGACCCACGTATCCACACAGATACCATATTCCATAACCGTCGCCGCATGCTGCTTTGTCGGATACATCGTCGCGGGCTTTACGCGGAACGTGTTCGTAACGCTGCTCGCGTCGGCCGCGCTGCTCGCGGTTACGCTGTTCGTGTTATGCGGTAAATTCAAAAAGACCGCGGAGGTCAAAAAATGAAATATGTGCTGGGGGTTGACGGCGGCAATACCAAAACAGATTACATGGTGTTCACCGCCGACGGCGCCCTTGTAAGACATAAGCGATACGGTACCATAAGCCACGAGCGGTTCCCCGAGGCGTTTGACAAAACGCGCGAGCTGCTCGCGGCCCATATCGGCGAAGTGCTTGACGGGCTAGCGGAGCCTGAGGATGTCGCGGCGGCCTTCGGGCTTGCCGGCCTAGACATGCCGTTTCAGGGCGACAAGCTGAAAGAGATCATCTCAGACACGGGCTTCAAGCTGTTCGGCGCGGCAAACGACGGCGTGCTGGGCATAAAGGCCGCCGCGCCCAACGGATACGGCGTCTGCTCCATAAACGGCACCGGCACCGTCGCCGCGGGCATCGACCCGAAGGGTACCTTCAGACAGGTCAGCGGCGTCCACCCGTTCAGCGGCGACGAGGGCGGCGGCGGCGAGCTGACACGCCAGACCGCGCGACGCGTATACGACGAGCTGTTCCGTTTCGGCAGGCCCACCGCCATGACCGGACGTCTGCTGAACCTGCTGGAAATCACCGACAAACACCTGTATCAGGAGGTATATCTGAACCGCGTCTACAACGATATAAAGGACTGGCAGGTATCTGACATAATGCTCGACTGCGCGCTGGACGGCGACGCCGTCGCGTCGGAGGCGCTGGAAACCGTGGGAACCGAGATGGCGAGGTCCGCCGCCGGCTGCGCCCGTGAGCTGGATTTCACCGGCGTTGTTATCGACGTCGTCTGGGCCGGCTCGCTGTGGATAAAACCCAAAACCCCGCTGATGCGCGACGCGTTCAAGCGCGAGTTCAACCGCCTTCTGGACTGCGACGCCAATTTCATCAGCCTGAACATGCCGCCCGCGAGCGGCGCGGTGCTGTGGGCGCTGGAGCTTAATAACGGCGCGTTCCCTCAGGGCGGGCTGAAAGCAAAGGTCATGGATCAGATTCAGCAAATAAAAATGTGAGGATTGATTTATATGGGGCTTAAACTCGCGGTTATCGGCGCGGGCAGCACATATCTGCCCGAGCTTATCCAAGGCGTGATCGACCGCGCCGCGGTCTTTCCCGTAAGCAAACTCTATCTCGAGGACATCGACGAATACAAGCTGAACATCGTCGGCAGCCTTGTCGAGCGTATGCTGAAGCGCGCGGGACTGGACACCGAGGTCGTCAAAACCGACTGTCTGGAGTCCTCGCTGGACGGCGCGGACTTCGTTTTCGGACAGATCCGCGTGGGCAAGCTGGCCGCGCGTATCCTCGACGAAAAAATACCGCTCAAGCACAACCTCATCGGACAGGAAACGGTGGGAATCGGCGGGTTTTTCAAGGCCCTGCGGACGATCCCCGTTATCATTGACATCGCGCAAAGAATGGAAAAGCTGTGCCCCGACGCCTTTTTTATCAACTTCTCAAACCCGTCGGGCATACTTGCGGAGGCGCTGCTCAACAACACAAAAATCAAGGCCATGGGGCTTTGCAACGGCCCTATCGGCATGATCTCGCGCGTGAAAAAGGACCTCGGCCTTACCGCCCCCGAAATCGACTTTATCGGGCTTAACCACCTCAGCTTTATCGTGGGCGTCCGCGAAAACGGCATAGATTATTTCCCCAAAGCCATGGAAACAATGGCGGGCACGGTACAGCTTCAGAATATCCCAAAGGGCGAGCTAAGCCCCGAAGCGCTTAGAGCCATGGGCGGTATCCCCATATCCTATCTCCAGTATTACGCGCTCAGAGAACAGAAGCTGGCGCATCTGCGCGGGGAAAAGCAGTCGCGCGGCGAGGTGTGCGTGGAGATAGAGAACGGCCTTCTGGAGATGTATCAGGACGAAAACCTTAACGAAAAACCCGCCCTGCTCGACAAACGCGGCGGCCATATGTACTCCGAGGCGGCGATGACGCTGGCCGACGCGATATACAACGACAAAAAAGAACGCCATGTCGTAAACGTCCTGAACGGCGGGACATTCGACTTCATGAACGCTGACGACTGTATCGAAACTACCTGCATCGTCGGCAAAAACGGCGCGGTCCCCGTACCGATCCCCGGCTTCGCTAACAACTATATCAAGGGCATAATGAAAACTGTAAAATACTATGAAAAACTTACGATCGAGGCCGCGCTGGAGGGCAGCGACAGCAAAGCGCTCGCCGCGCTTATGCTGAACCCGCTCGTCGGCGATTTCGACGCGGCAAGCGCCTGCTACTATGAAATGAAAGAGGCGCACAAAAAGTATCTGCCGGCATTTTACCCGTAAAGCCACACCTCAAGCTGTTTCACGCCAAACTCCAGGGCCTCCTCGTGAGAGCTGAGAAACAAATCAATTTTATTGCCCTTTATGGCGCTTCCGGTATCCTGCGCGAACCGCGCGCCCAACCCCTCCAGCTCAACAACGCTCCCCAGCGGGATAACCTCAGGGTCCACCGAAACCGTATATCCGACCACCGGATAGCGCATACCGGCCTGCGTAGGGGTGTTCAGCTGATACCCCGTCCATTTCCCGTTGCATTTAACACATTCGCAATAAGCGGTCACGGTAAACATCCCAAGGCTTGTGGGCGTGCTGTCAGGCACGGCCACGGTTTCTGTATACGGCCCGTCGTCCTCCTCCCGCTCTTCCCGCGATTCCTCCGCCAGCCTCGCGTATACCTCGATCCACTGGGGCATTGCCGTTACCGGCGAAACCTCCGCCGAGGGAACGGGGGACGGCGCTTCCGTCGCCCCGCCGCTCATCTCAGGCTCTATAATAATTTCAGGCGCACACGCCGACATTATAACCACTAAAAATATCACAAAAAATCTTCGTCGCATAATTCCCTCCCGTATAATATTATGTCTACCATAAACATTATAGACATTGAGCGACAAGATTTTTTGTCGAAGCAGCGCGAAAACTTTTTGGAAAAATTTGGAAATTTTGCTTGATTTATTCCAGTTAATGTGTTATTCTAATTTTGCCAACGAAATGGTAATATTTAACAGCGGAGGAGAAGTTGAAAATGGAAAAACTTACCAAGATCATCATTGCCGACAAGAACGCCGAGTTCCGTGAGAGGCTGGTATCGCAGTTCGGGGAAGAGAAGAGCTTTCATGTTGCCGGAGAGAGCGGAAGCGGGGAAGAACTGCTTGAACTGATCGCCGCCCTCGCGCCTGACGTCGTAATAACGGAGTATGTCCTGCCGCATATGGACGCCGGCGCGGTTATGAGCGAGCTGGGCGCGCCGAAACAGAAGCCCGCGTTCTTTGTGTTCTCCAGCTTTGACAGCGAAACCGTAAAGCTGCAAATGTCCGAGCTGGGCGCGAAGGCGTTTATGCTAAAGCCCTTTGACCCCAAATACTTAGTCGAGCAGGTCAAGCAGTATACCTCGGGGTATACGCGCCGGAGCGAGCCGCAGATGACCGCGTCCGTCACAGCCGCGGACATCGAAACGCGCGTCACCAAGATAATACACGAGGTCGGCATCCCCGCGCATATAAAGGGGTATCGCTATACGCGCGAGGCTATAATGACCGTCATCAGAGAGCCTGATATAATCAACTGCGTCACCAAACAGCTGTATCCGGCAGTAGCGGCCGTTTATAACACCACTCCGTCGCGGGTGGAGCGCGCGATCCGCCACGCGATAGAGGTCGCGTGGGACAGGGGCGACGTCGATACGCTGAACAAAATCTTCGGCTATACCGTTTCAAACGACAAGGGCAAGCCCACAAACTCCGAGTTTATCGCCATGATCGCGGACCGGCTGTCGTTGCAGCTCAGAGCCATCATATAGCTATGAGAGTAATCGAGCCGTCGTTTGAGATCATCGGCGCTGTTGATTCCGCCGCGATCATGCGTGAGCTGGAGCTTATCGGGCGCGTATGCTATAAAAGTGAGGACCGTATCACCGGCGATTCGGCGAACCGGTTCCTCGCAAGCATCCTGAAACGCGGACACGAATCCGTTATCGAGCATAGAGCAATAACCGTAAAGCTCATATGCGACCGCGGCGTGTCGCATGAGCTGGTGCGGCACAGGATCGCCAGCTTCAGCCAGGAGAGTACGCGCTATTGCAACTACTCCGGCGACAAATTCGGAAACGAGCTGACGTTTGTTAAGCCCTTTTTCTGGGCGGATGACTTGGAAAAATACGCGCTGTGGCTTGAAGCCATGCGGCAGACGGAGGCCAACTACCTGAAACTGCTCGATATGGGCGCAACGCCCGAGGAGGCGCGCGCCGTACTGCCGAACAGCCTGAAAACAGAGATAGTCATGACAATGAACCTGCGCGAGTGGCGGCACTTTTTCAAGCTGCGCGCCGCGCCTCAGGCACACCCGCAAATGCGTGAAATTGTCACGCCGCTGCTGGCATATATGAAAGAAATACTGCCGGTCATATTCGCTGACCTGTAGAAATTCACCGCATATTTAATAAAAACAGCAAGGCTCTCAATCCTTTACAGCATTGAGAGCCTTGCCTTTTGCAATGTGAGCAACATAAAACCTAAAAAGAATAATTTGCTCTTGAAGTGTTAAATAAAATATATTATAATAAACTATGAGTGGATTTCGTCGAACTATAAAAAGCCGCCGTTATAACAAGGCGGCAGGGGGAACTATATAAAATGAAGAAAATAATATGCGCCTTATTATGCGCGATTCTTCTGCTGGCAGTGACTTCAGGATGCCTGAGCGACGTCCCGGAATCGTCGCAGGGCTCGCCGTTTTCTTCTTACCGCGATATTCCTGACGTTACCCAAGCTGAAATCGAAGCCATCGAGGCACTGCGAAGTCAGGGAGCCTCCTTTACTATAAATATCCCCCACAGCACGGAGCTGTTCACAGACGACGACGGACAAATGCGCGGCTATATGGTTTTGCTCTGCGATTGGCTGACAGAGCTGTTCGGCATACGCTTTCAGCCGGAAATCGAAGAGCTGGGCGTAATCCTTAAAAAACTGGACGCCGGAAAACCCGAGCTGGCGAGCTTGGTCATTACCGAAAACCGTCTGCTGAGCTATTATATGACAGACCCCACAGTCCAGCGCTCGTTAAAAACCATGCGGCTTGAGGGCAGCCAGCCGGTCGAAGCAATCACAGGCCCGCCGCGGTATGTTTTTCTCGAGGGCACCATGATCATGGAGCTGTTCGAGGACAGGCTTGAACCCGGCTCATACGTCAAGGTCGTCGCCGAGAGCTACGAAGACGCCTACCGGATGCTGCAAAACGGCGAGGCCGATTTATTCATCGGCCACAACACAATGGAGATCGCGTTTGACGCCTACGGCGCCGTGATCGCCGAGGATTTTCTGCCGCTGACATTTATCCCCGTCGGCCTTGCCGCGGGTAACGAGAGCCTCGAGCCGGTTATCTCCGTAATAACCAAAGCCCTGCGAAACAACGCTTACCATCATCTGACCGAACTGTACGGCCGGGGGTATCAGGATTACAAAAAGCACAGGCTCGCCATGCGGCTTACCGGCGAAGAACTGGAATACCTGCGGAATAATCCCGTGATACCGTTCGCCTCCCAATATATGTCCTATCCCGTTAGCTTTTACAATACGAACGAAGAACGGTGGGAAGGCGCGGTCTTTGACGTTCTGGAAGAAATGTCGCAGCTTACCGGAGTTTCCTTTGAGCTGGTCAACAACACCTCCGCGGAGCTGCTCGAATTGATGACCATGCTCGAGGACGGACGCGCGTACTTCATGCCGAACCTGATCCAAAGCCCCGAAAGGAGAGAGCGGTTCCTATGGCCGGACACTCTGTACATAACCGACCGCTACGCCCTGCTCTCCAAACAGGATTACCCGAATATCGAATTGAACGACATCCCGTTTGAACGTGTGGGATTTGCCAGAGGCTCCGCCTTTGCCGACATGTTCCGCAGCTGGTTCCCCAACGCTGTAAACGCCAGAGAGTACCCCAACACGGACGCGGCCTTCGCGGCCCTTGACCGGGGCGAGGTTGACCTTGTTATGTCCAGCCAGAGCAGGCTTGCCTCCCTCACCAATTACTACGAGTATTCGGACTACAAGGCAAACTATCTTTTTTACGACGCCTTTGAAGCGTCCTTCGGGGTAAATAAGGATCAGGCGGTCCTTGTGTCCATTATCGACAAAGCGCTGATGCTTATTGACACCGTGAGAATTTTGGAGCAATGGCAGACGAAAACCTATGACTATCAGGCAAAAGAGATGAGAAACCGGCAGTCATGGATTATCGCCACATCCGTTT
>Ga0099364_10002456_pt1 | contig 29523 bp, 23 predicted proteins | sample TergutTh196P3_FD_73070 | JGI IMG/M metagenome (GOLD analysis project Ga0099364, IMG submission 73070) | Microcerotermes parvus P3 segment gut microbial communities from Pointe-Noire, Republic of the Congo - Th196 P3 | ecosystem: Host-associated > Arthropoda: Insects > Digestive system > Gut ...
CCCCGGTTTTTGTTTGCCATCACGGCCAACGGTTATTTTATTATCAGGTCGGCGTTTTTCGGCATGGGTTTTTGGGATTTATATAGAAAGAAAATATAGGAGACACTCATCATACACCTCCGAAAAAATGCTGCCATTTCATGAACACATCCCGCCCCTAACTCATTTTCTAAAATGAAGCAGACGCGAAGCGGCTTAAATATTCCAGACGATAGGCTGGAATTTAGAGGGATTGGGAGACTTCCCAACGAGCGCATGAGGGGACATTTTGTAAAAATGTCCCCTCACATGCATTGTTTGCCCCATCACTTTGAACACGGTTTTACGCTTCGGTCTGCTGTGGGCTGTGCACAGCTTACCCCGCATGGACAGCGGCTTTTCTCGCAGGCAGCGCCCTTCCGGGGCTTGGGGTTTACCCCAACGAGGGGCATTGGGCTTGCCTAATCGGCAAGTTTTGAAGTGCCCTCTCGAAAGCCTTCACGGATTCCGCCTTTAATCATTATCTCTTTCATTGTTTTCATGTTCTGCACATCCTTTATAAAATGATAAGAGCGCAAAAGCTAAAACAGCTTTTGCGCTCTTTACGTGGGTTCGAATCTCTCCAGTGTAAATTATTCATAAATTGTCAATATGTCTTAAGAAAAGAAAAGCTGACAAACCTTGATTTAAAGCCGTTTTTGGCTCTCTTGGTTTGTCAACCTATCTTGGCGGAGAAGTCCAAAAATCCACTAATACTCCCCAATAAAAATTGAAGCCAAGCGTTATTTGGGGATGCCTACCCTTACGCTAATACCGTAGAGTCATCCGTGATGATGGACGGCTCTTTTGCTTGGGCGGAAGATATGTCGGTGCCATCCCCTCAAGCGAATATAGTCTTATTCTCTTATCCTATTTTTATCATTATTGACACATATACAATTATATGTTATAATTAGTATAGTTTATATTGAGAGAATAAGATAACAGGATCAGAGGAGGGTTTGAGATGTCCAAAGCGGATGAACGGGAAAGTGAAATCTTAAAATATAAGGGGCGCCTTCATACATTAGCGAATGTTACAAGGCAGCAGTTGATGAATATCTCTGAGAATTTGCCCGATGAAGATATCGTTAAGCTGGAAGAACACCTCTCTTCTACAAACCCAGACGATGACCCATTAACTCTAAATAAGATAAAGGTCTTGCTGCACCTTTTGAAGAAGGATAAAATCTTTGACGATGAAGGCGCCGAAAAGATTATAGCATTCATAAATCAGTTTGACTACGGTTGGAAGAGAGGTGGTTATGTTATCAGTAACCACTGCCTCCGCGGTTCTCGAAACCATTGCAGGGAGACGTCTCGGATCACAACCGAAGAAGAAATGGAAGATGTGTTCTCATCGGTATGGGAGATATTCCGTCATGAAGAGTATGGTGCTATAACCTTATTCATTTTCAACTACTGCCTCGCCGCGCTGTTCAATAGCCGGTTGGCCCATGACGATCTTCGTATCCCGTTCTATCTACAGATAGCTTGCGAGAAGAATACGGCTCTGTATAGCTTAATACAGGAGATTCTGACGATTTGTGATGTGAACTCAGGTCTGATCGAAGATTGCTGTGATCCCTTTCACCATTATGGAAGTTGCGATTATCAGTGTATACATTATTACCCGACACGATTTGTTGCGGAGGACTTACATCGTTTAGCTTACAATAGGGACATCCCGATTATAATAGACGGGCATGAAAATGACAATTATTACCACACCATCCTCCGCGAGATTGTAAATATACCGAACAGGAGGCAGCCCCTTGAGATGAGGGATAGGTTTAACCTCTTCCCAATATTTATCTGCCCGGCTATTGAATCAAATTTTGATAATGTCATTAGCATGAACTTGACGGAGTTGATGGTGAGTAAGGACTACTTGGATTTAGTTAAAGAGAATAAGCAAATGCTGGCTTCATGGGTCCTTCATCTTGTTAAGAATGTCGCGGATTCTTTCTTTCCAACCAATGATGATGACCCGCAGAAGGAAGCCGTAAGAGATAAGAGGCACCGATTTGCGTATAAAGTTAATAGAAATAAGAATCGCATCAAAACAAAGTACGCCGATATAACTCCTAACGACGCCATGAATGTGGGGTTGCTCTCCTTCTTCTTCAAGGCGTATATGAAAGTCTTTAAGGGAATGATTACCGTTCCCTTTGAGAAGGCGTATATATATTCGACCAATAATAAAAAGATGGAGACCAGTAGAGCGATAGATCACTTAACCGCGTTAGCAGAAGAGTCGTTAGTTAATTTGCATAAGGCACATTCACCGATCCCGTTGGAATCGGTACTGGTTAATACAATGGATTCTGAGTCAAGAAGTTTGGAACGAAGAAATGTCGAAGCGGTAAAGGTCGCCAGAAACATTCTAAAGTATTACGCCCGGTATCGGGTACTGTTCCGTATAACCAAAATTGAAGTCAAAGAGGACAGGTTCATCTATGACGTTCAGCTCACAGCGGGAACGGAGTACGAGCATATCTTTAAGCGGGCAGGGAACATACAGCTACTGTTGAACTATGAATACTTCATCCCGGTGAAGGAAGGCAGCACATCTATTAAGATAGTAGCTTCCAAGAAATTGGTCTACTCCGATACCTTGACCAAGATACTGGACAGCCAAGAGTTTAGAGACATTAAACTAAAAAAAGAAGGTAAAGAGATAATACCATATGCCCTTGGACATGACGAGAAGGGTGATACAGTTATTGTTGATATTAAGGAGTTTCCTCATCTGCTGATGTCTGGGGTAACGCGCTCTGGAAAGAGTTCGGCGTTGGAATGCCTGTTGATGAGCATCGCCTATAAGCACCGTTCGGGGGATGTATACGTTATCGCTATGGGTTTTGGTAAGTCAAGCCTACATCTATTCAACAAATTACCCATTCTGCTGTTCCCTACTGTTATAGAGGATACAGAAGAAGGACTTACAGCCATATTGAAACTAGAGTCTGAATTGGAGCATCGTCGTTCTCTTTATCGTGCCAATAGGAATGCTGTAGATAAGTTGCCGTCGATAGTATGTATCATTGATGAATTTCATTATCTGGTAACCGAGACAGAGGATAAGGACGAACGAATCGCATTACATAATGCTCTATCAGTCTTAATAAATAGAGGAGCAGGCTTTAAGATTCATATGGTCTTTGCGACACAGGAGCCGAGAAAAGAATATACAAAATTCGGCAGTGTGTCTAATGCACAATCCAGAATCGGGCTAATGCTTACAGATATACATGAATCAATAGCTGCTATAAAAAAGCCGGGAGCTGAGAAGTTAGTTGGGAAAGGGGCGATGATCGTTTATCTGCCCAATGATGGATTGATATATAAGCATATACAGGGCGCCTATATGCCAGAGAGTGGAATCAAGAAGCTTCTTGGGGAGATTGAGTTCAATATCCCTAATAGATACAAATTATCGGGAACAGTACAATCGCAATCAGAGGGAAACTCAACAGAGGCGGCGCTTGAACTAACTGCTTCCGTGGATGTTTATGATAAGAAGTTAGCCGAAGCGATTATTTGGGTCTTGAGTCGGGATACCGCTGCAAATAGCGGAATTAAGAGTCTCGGGGTGGGGCATGGTAAGGCTAAAGATATAATGAATAAGTTAGTACAGCTTGACCTAATTACCCCTCAAGACATTGAAAAACCTTTGTTGAGGCGACAGGTGAAATCAAAGAGCCTTGATGAGCTATTACAGACACCTGAGCTGATGGATATATTGGCTCGAAATGGCTTCTCTGAAACCGATATAGCAGAGGCGATTAACAAAAGATTAGAGAATACCGCTCTCTCCTTGAATAGCCGATAGACAGGGGGGTTAATGGAAATAAGTTCCTTCAAAACACGAAAGCGCTTTCGCTTATAAAAGACCGAGGTAGAACACCATGCTCGCCATTTGTCGCGTGTTCCTTGTAGGCAAGAATGAGTTCCGTCCACCACCTTCACTTATCCTCTGATGTATATGTATATCCTTTCTCCAGACGTTCATCCTGAAGTTTACCCCATTCGTCCCAACCCTTCTCTCGAAGCAAAGCGTTGTCGTGTTTGAGTATGGGGTATCCGGCGTCGAAGTTATCAATCAGCTCGCATGGGTAGTTCTCGCATAGAGCGCACATCTCTACACTCTTGTCCTGAGCGCACTTGCGGACTTGACATCCGGGATTCCCGCTTCCTTCACGGCATGAGGTGCATATCCAGTTCTCAGCTATGTCTTTTAGAAACGACCAGAACTCATTCCCACCCGGAAGGTTGTTGACAACATCATCGAACCCCGTCTTCTTCATCTCATCATATAAGACCTTGGCAGCAGGGAAGACCTTCACCTTGATGGCACAATTCTCGCAGTATAATCCGCAGTAACAGGAGTATCGTTTATCCATTACTATCAATCCTTTCAATCACTTCCGGCTCTTGATGTTCTTGTTGAACATACTTTGCTATGCTGTCGTAGTCATTGAACATGGTTGCGATGTTCACGTTGATTAAGTCCAGCTCCTTCAAGATTTTTGCCGTGTTATTAACCATCAATTTATAGTCTGCCACTATCTCTTGAATAGGTTGTGTTATATTTTGATTGTAATGATAAGAATATGGCTGGTATATGAAGCAGCCTTGTTGGTTTCGTAGACGTTCAAACTTTACCTTCGGCTTATATATCATAGGCGGCATGAAGTGAGTAAATACCTTTGAATCCACTCGCGGATAGCTTATAGCTAGGCAATAATAAAGAAACAGAGTGTAGTACAAGGAAATATCACTGTGTTTAGGGGTCGTGATATTCAGCCCGGTGAACTCAGGCTCCCATAACAACGCTTGAAGTAACTCCTTATAATATTCTTCTCCGATTACCGTTTCCCCGAATAATTGTCCTGATAACACCGGCCCAGAGTGTTCATCTATTAACTCATGAACGGTTTTATTCGACATTCCTTCCTTCACGCTAACACCGTTCTTCTTATAGATTTCTCTTGAATAGGTGTAGAGATTGAACATAATATGTTTGATACGAGCCAACCCAACCGAGTTAAAGGAATCACCCTCAAACCTCAATACCTGTCTATGGCTTCTAAAGTAACCTTTAATGGCCGCCTGTAGTTTCTTAAGTGCATAATAATCTCCGCTCGAAATAAGCTCCATGAAGTTCTCGGTAGGCGGCGAAGCATACACTATATCGCTCACATCAATATAGTTCATCGTGTTAAATAGATACACATAGCTACTTTCGCTTTCCTTTGCCCCATGACAAGCAAAGAATAACGCCACCAAAGGATTAGTTGTAACATCTAAAAGATTGGTCATAAGACCATGATGTTGAGAAAAAGCAATGAACTCCTGTCTTTCACTGTCTGATATTCGGTGACTTGTTTCGGAATAATATTTATTCACCGTATCCATGAAGTTTGAACAGAATCCGTGCTCATTCATATTGCGGAAGGCACCAGAAAGCCTTTTGGGATATTCCTCCCCATTTTTGTCCGGTCTCTCACCCCTGAATAGGAAGTTACTACCGGAGCAGTCTTCGAGGAACTCTATATATTCGGATAAACAGTTGATAACGGGGGTGTCTGTCGCCCGTGTCCCGTTGGTAGCGGCTTCTTCCGCTGGTAAGCAACACTTCTTATATTTCTTACCACTACCGCATGGGCATGGGTCGTTTCTACCGACTTTCATCATACCCCAACCTCACTCCACTTTGACGCCATCTTCGTCTTGATCTCCGAATCCAACGCTCGGAAGTGCGCCCGACCGCAGTTATACTTCAACCGTTCAGAAGGATTCAGAGCCAACTCGAACGAATTTCCCTTAGTCTCCAAAATGAAGTACAGCTTCTTATCGCCGTCCTCTTCCAAATACACGGCCCAATCGGGATTGTACGTCCCAAGCGGAGTATCAATCTTGAAGTCCCGGGGTATCTTGAAGAACATCTTTACTCGCGGGTCTTTGTCGAGAGCAATGGCGAAGGGCTTCTCAACCGTCGAGCTGTCGTAGATGATATGATCGTAGACGCTGTTCTTTACTTCCACCGCATTCCTATCAAGGTTGCCGATCAATTCCTCAACGTGGAATATCTGCTGAGCGTAGTAATACTGGCCGTCCAGCTTGATGTAAGAGATACCGCCTATGGCCAATTCGTGCCGATGATGCTTCACGATCTCTGTGAACCGTTCTCCGAATAGTTGCGGGTTACGGAGGCAGTCCTCAACCCGTCCGCTCTCTTCCAAGATACGAAGGACAGTCTCACGTTTGATAAGACACTGCTCCGCCGTTATCGCCGCAAGGTTAGGCATAAAGGTGTAATCGTCCCGGACGGATGTTGTCCGAATCTCGCGTTCAGCGTGGGTGACTCCCATACTCTGAATATCGAAGTCCGCCGTTTTTGAAACGAGACGTACCTCCGGCAGCTCGTCCATATCCTTTAGGGATTTAACCGCCCGAGATACCAGTGTTTCGGTGTCGATGTTGACACGGTAGGTCGTCTTCTGCGATATCTTATCCCAGAGGGCGATGAACTCCGGTGACAGATCGTAGTTCTTCTTGAGCCGAACGGTAACATTGCGATTGGCATCGGTGATCGGCGCCCTGGTATCGGCAGGCTTCACGATCTGCTCGAACCGTTCTATCGAGCTGTTATAACGTTCCAAGTCAAGGGTGCGGTCTTTGATCGCCTCCCGCATCTTGTCCTGAATCTTACCCTTCTTGGTGTAGCCTTTCTTTTCACATATATCCATAATCTCGGCGGCCTGCTCGTAGGTGTAGGTTTTCTCCTCCGTGATGGTCGCCGTATAGGTTGTCCCGGTGATGGTCTCGGTCTTGATGGGTTCAGCCTTTTCGATTACCGCCGTGACGATTTCCTTAACATCAGCAACTTCGGGAGGCAGTTCGATCTCCTCAATCTTCTCAGGCGTAAGCGTTGGAGTCATAGTACCCTTGTCGTCTATCAAGCCGATGGACTGTAGTGCTTGAACCACTCTCGCCGCCTGCTCTGGAGTAACGGTCTGCTCCACCTTCTTCGTTTCGGTGTAGGGCTGTCCCACGAACATACTGATCTGAAGGTATCCAAACTTGACGCCAGTCTCCGCTTCGATCTCCTTCTGTAGATTATCAGCGAACTCCGCGAAGCTCTCATTGGCTACCACATGAAGCAGGTTGATATTCTTATCCTCTACCCGTTCGCCGTCTTGATTGACGCAGAGACGCAAGCCCCTGCCGATCTTCTGACGGGCGGTGAAGGTCGATTTTTGGTCGAGCAGGGTACAGACTTGGAAGACGTTCGGGTTGTCCCAGCCTTCCTTGAGGGTGCTGTGCGACCAAATGAACCGAAGGGGACAGTCGAACGAGAGCAGCCATTCCTTCTTCTGCATGATGGTCTGATAGGTTGTGAAGTCGTCGGCACTGTCGCCCTTGGTGTTCTTATAGTTACCCTTCTTATCCTGAGAGAAGTATCCGTCATGGATACCATCACGGGGGAATCTATCTTTTAACGATTTGAACTTATCTGAGTTAATAAGCTCATCGTAACATTCCTCAAACATTGTTGCATAAATACCCGGCTCACCGTCAGATGTGCGGTAGTTAGCCACTTCGTCGATGAAGAACAGCGACAGAACCTTGATACCCTTGCCGTGGTATCGCAGCTCCTTTTCGAGATGAAACTCTATTGTCCGTTTGATCTGCGCCCGCTTTACCAACATTTCATCCACATCACCGATAGATTTCCCGATACGGACGACCTCATGGTTACTGAACTCCACAGCCTCAGCTCCCGGAGTTGCGTCTATTCCGACGATCTCATAGCCTTCGTATAAATCACGCTTATTGGTCGTCACGAACAGGTCAACACCGGGCTTGATGGTTACGGTCTTTCGCTCCACCTTACCGCCTGCCAGAGCGACATCCAGTTCTAATCGAGCTTTGTAACCGCCGTCTTTAGTCGCTGAGAGCAGACGGACATAGGGCTTGTTATGCGCTCCTTCCACTTGGTTAGACGACACGCTGATCTGCTTAACAAGGTTCATCTGATATGCGTCCACGGGGGTTAGTCGGTAAAGGGTGTTGATCTTCTCCCGATGGGTCGCACTGTACCGTAACTCGCAGAGCGGGTTCAGGCTCTCGATAGCTTCCCGAGCCTTTTGGGTGTTATCCACGGACTGAGGTTCGTCGATGATGACAATGGGGCGGGTGTCCTGTATGTACCGCATGGCCGTTTCGCCGTTCAGCTTGTCTTGTGCTTGATTGATAATATTCTCGGCTTTTCGGAAAGCGTCGATATTGATTATCATAATTTCTATGTTGGTAGACACCGCAAACTGCCGAACGTCCGAGAGTTTCTTGCTGTCGTAGACGAAGTATCGGTAGGGCACGTGATCGAATTGGGTCTTGAAGTAGTCCTCCGTGATCTCAAGGCTCTTACAGACGCCTTCGCGGATAGCTACAGACGGCACGACGATGATAAACTTCGTGAAGCCGTAGCGTTTATTCAACTCCAAAATAGTCTTGGAGTAGACCACGGTTTTCCCGGTTCCCGTTTCCATCTCTATGCAGAACCGACGAGGATCGTCGTTGGTCTGTTGGAGGTTGTTCCGCTTCTGAACGGCTCTCATGTTGACGGTAATCCGCTCATCGTCAAGCAGCAGAGCGTTACCCACTCCGAACTCGTTGAACAGCGATCCCTGAGTCACTCCGGCATCTATCTGAAACGTGGACTGCTGCCGTTCCTGTCCCAAGAACAGGTCGGCAACGGCATCCACGGCTATCTGTTGGAAGGCTTGGTTCTTGAATTTGAGTTTCATGGGGGAGTCACCTCTACTTACTATGCTATTTGATAAGTGTAAAGAATTCTTTCTCGCGTTGCTCGTCTAACAACATATCCAGAAAGTCACACTCATCGAAGTTCTCGGAAATTCTTCTTTTAACAATCTCACAAAGAGTACGCAGCCGTCTAAGTTTAACGGCGCTTCTTATTCTACTTTTCAATGTTGAATTTGTCTTAACTACATCAACAAAGGCGTGAGCAGATTCATCGTCAAACTTTTCAAACATCGTTGGTATCTTATAAGCGGCACCATCGGCGTAGAAGTCTGTTCTAGCATAATGAGCACTGCCCCCTATATGGCCAACATAGGTTTGGGTGATTGCATTCACATAATCGAAGAGTAGCTCGCGTGGAATATATCCAGCGTACTTACTTAGCTTTTCAACGCATTCATTCTCTATTGAGAAGGTGTCTAAGCCCTCAGTCAGCCTATCAATAGTAGGTGACAATAGATACTTCTTAGCCTTCGTAGTTAGATATTTTTTGGCACCAACAATCGAAACAAAGGTAAAGGCATATTCAGTAGCACTTGCATTACCTCTTGTAATCTCTTTATCTACACGCTGACATATCTGTACCATAATCCTTTTAGGCAATACCTTCCAGAGTATTGGGGCGACTGCTTCTATACTCGACCTCAAAATCGAAGAGCATGAATCTGCTACATAAGAAGAATACAAGCGATTTATAAGCTGCTCCTTATATAGATCGGGTAAGTCTGTTATAGCATCAGAAATTGAGTATTCGTTTCTATCAAAATCTGCAAGCCCCATATTGTCGATATAATCATCTATGTCAATGATTTGTGGGGGGTATTCTTGACTAAGTACATACTTTATACAATCTTCAATCATTGATATAGTCTTCAATGCTCCGGGTTCTGAACTTCGAGGATGTCCATCAAAGATATGCCTCGTTTCCTTCGCGTGTTTCAGCACCTTATGTGCTTCCCAACCAATAACACCTATCTTATATGCTCCATCAATCAGCATTTCGTCATTGACATTATCTTGGAAGTCTTCGTATGACTTAACTTCCTTCTTAGGATTCATTTCTTTGTTAAATATACTTAGGCTGCGAAAGATAATCTTGTTTCTAAGATCATCGACTACAGCGTTCCAAAACGATCCAATGGCACTTCTGTAGCCACCTACAGGTAAGACGCGCAGAGTTTCGGCTATATAAGGACTGTCCTTTATATCTTCTCTGACATAGGACAATCGCTCATTCATTATAGCTAACTCTTTGGGTGTAAATACTGTCACTTCACCCTTTTGAATTTCCATTAAGTAATCACCCATGTCTATCCTCCGATCTTCTCTTCTTGTTCTTCATATGTTTCCCATAGGAAATGAACTGAAGTTGTAGCTGCTCCAACTGCAAGCCTCGCATGTCGGGGCGATAACCCTTTGTAATTTGCTGACTTGCCATGTCCCGTTCCATAGGGGTTTCTTAACTCGGCCATATTATGAGCGATGGCAGCTAATTTCTGCAAGAGTCCTCTTATCGTCTCACTCGCCTTTGCAGTATCTGGTATATCATCAGGGGTTAGCTTTAACGCAGAGCAAGTTTCTTTCATCAAGCGAGGCACTTCCCAATTCTTGTCTATGGTTACACCTTTATTCTCAAGAATAGTCTTACAACATGATTCTACAAGCTCTTTCGCTTTACCAATAGCATCTGAAGGATTCTTTGTAACGGATTCGTTCATCTGGATTATCTGCGCTCTCATGTAATCCGAGTTAAACTTCTTCTCCAATGATTCAACTTGTAATTTTATCACAGGATTAACGTCAGAGATATCGTGCCAAGTAAAGACAGGACGTCCAGACAGATGCTCCTTCGGAATCAACTCATAACCATCTTCAACTAATAATACATTGATCGCCTCCATATATTTCAATTCGATAGAATCGAAAGCGTCTTTCATATTACCTTTTATAACTGCCGGATGAAACATTTCACATAGGAAGCGTAGATAGTTCTCGTCATCACCTGACATGAGATCAAATCTTTCATCATAAAAAATCCAATCATAATCGTAGTCGTTATTGTTTATCGTGTGTTGCCAGATGTCACCGCCAGCATCAGTAAAGCGACTGTCATACGATGGCATACTTTTCAGATTGTATAATCTTTCGAGAAATTTCACATCGTCTAATCTCCCGAACCAAAGCATACGCTTAGGCGTATCGGAGAAAGGTTCAAATATGCCGGTGTTGATCAGGTCGCATATATCTCGCTTTGTAACCTCAGTTATCCTCTTCATGTTAAAACTCACCTCATACCAGCTTAATCTCGATCCCCAAGTCATCAAATCATAAGTTAGGGTAATTCATAAAATCTCCTGATTGAGTAAAGCTTTTGAGTGACTTGCTGTTCAATCGGCTCTCCTAATTCAAACAGGAGCTTCGTGCTGGATAATTGGACTGTCTTAACGGCGACCCAATGTTCAGTTATACTCGAATCCCTCTCCGCATCTAAAAGCCCATTAAGTTTCCATAGGGTCTCGTTCTGATAAATGAAACGATTACCAAGAAGAAGCTGATCCACTACTGGTTGATTTATGGGTTGCTTGAATTGGCGGATTTGGCTCTCTGCCAGTCTCGCTACATAGAACCCTTTTGAATCTTTACGAAGTACACTAAGTTCAGTCTTGATCTTTGAATTGAAATCTTTGAACAGCCTATCTATATCAATCACCGTATCGGTTTCGATTACACCTTTGCGAACGAGGTCATTGAATAATTCACTAGCAAAGTTACTGCTGCCCATACTTAGAGCCTGAACGCTAATGAGCGGAGTGCTATTGTACTCCTTGGTAGAGATAGGTGGAACAATTACAGGGAGTATGTATTGATTCAAAGCCCATGCTGCCCCTAACTCAGCCAAACAGAAGTAGCTGAGGAAGAATCGCTCGGTCAATAGGAAGATAACTACTTTGCTCCCCTGTACGTTGTCTCTGATCTGATCGACAAAACTCCTGCCGCCTTCTAACGCTCCACTGATTGATGTGCAGAACATGTCATCATTATCAATGCCGATAGCGTTCAAGAATTCGATTAGAGTGTTAATCAACTCACGGTCATCGGTAGCATGACTGATAAATACTTTCTTACCCATAACTTTTCCTCCTCTCACACAAGTTTTATCTCAATCCCACGATCCTGCAAAATATAATGAGCGTTCGCCATAGCCGTATCATCCACGAACCCCATCTCAGCGAAGATCATCTTCTGTGGTGCTATATCAACCATAGCCTCCACTAATTCCGTGGTGATGTTAGGCTCTAAGCAGAACAGGAGCAGGTCGCCGTCCACCGAGTAGACTGTCTTACCCAGAATCTCCTTCACGACAACCTCACAGGTCAACGGAATCCCCAGCTTCAACATCAGCTCGTAGACCACATCCAGCGGCGATCTGTCATCCTTAATGCTATCAACTACGTTCCTCATGCTATCAAGATATAGCTGCCAGTTATCGACCCCTACGGGGATACCATCCCAGAACTTGATGTTGGAGGAATCCAGCTTGAATACCTTGAATCCGGTGTCGAGTGGCGAACGGTCTCCGGTTAATGCTATCTGTGCGTCTGTCTCACTGAGTTTAACTCCTGCTCGTCTGATTCGTTCTTTGCCAATCTCAGCTATAGACTTATACCCGGCCTTGAACGCTTCGGACTTCTCATCTGTCAATTCGGGGATCTGTACCATGATGAAACGTCGGTTGCCCCCGTCCTCTTTATTGAGCTGCATGACTGCATGAGCAGTGGAAGATGAGCCAGAGAAGAAGTCGAGGATGATTGAATCGTTATCTGTATTGGCAAGCGTGAGTAAGCGGCGCAGTAATCTGATAGGTTTCGGCCCATCAAACGCTCCCGCCTCTAATAATGAAGTTACTTCCTTTGCGCCCTCTTGACTGTGACCCACATCCTTATAGAACATGATAGACTGCGGAGCCATACCTTCAAATTTTAATTCGGTTAGGAATCGTTTAATACTCGGAACGCTGTTACCATCTGAACCGAACCAAATTCTGTTGTCATTGAGTCTCTCCAAAAACGCGTTTTTGGAGAGACTCCAACAGCGTCCTGTTGGAGGCTCTATTACACGCCCGGAGGGCGTCGCAATAGGGTAATCACATTCAGCATTATAAGTCTTTACCGACATATCCGAAGGTTTCCAAACACCTCTTGGATCGTTATCGGGATTCGTATATCGTGCGTTCGCTTCCTCTGTGCGCTCAAGTCTTCCGATCTTGAAAGATTCAAGTGACTTCGCATACATCAGAACGTAGTCGTGACTATTGGAGATGAACTTAGCATCATTCTTCGGTGCGTATGCCCGCTCCCAAACCAATTCAGCTACGAAATTCTCCTCACCGAATACTTCATCACAGAGCTTCCGTAGATTATGTACCTCGTGGTCATCAATCGAAATGAAGATAACACCATCGTCCCGCAGTAAGTTATAAGCCATTCTAAGCCGGGGGTACATCATGTTGAGCCACGCCGTATGGAACCGCCCCATTGATTCAGGATTGGACTTTGTTGCCTGAGACGTAACATCCAAGTACCGAGCTAATGGGTCTTTGAAGTCGTCCTCATAGACGAAATCGTTGCCCGTGTTATAGGGTGGATCAATATATATCATCTTCACCTGACGGAAGTAAGCGGTTTGGAGTAGCTTCAAGACTTCCAGATTATCACCCTCGATATAGAGATTCTGGGTCGTATCGAAGTCTACACTTTCCTCTTGACATGGACGTAAACAAGCAGCGCTGCGACGTTGAGCCAGCTTCATGCTGTCACCTTTACCGTGCCACTCGAACTTATATTTCTCGAAGTCGTTGGTGATGTACTCTCCGCACATGGTCAGCAGCTTATCTATATCAAGCGTCCCCTCGGAGAAGCACTCCGGGAATACGGACTTCAGCCGCTCCCGAGCCTCCGCTTCTACGTTCATTGATAATCCGTCAATCTTGTCCATACTCCCCAGGCCCTCCAATCAAATCGCTTTGACAATTTCAATCATCGTACCGTTCTTGATATGGTACTGCTTATCGTTCATCTCACAGAATTCAATGACACGTTGAGCCTGCTCATCGAAGAATTCTTTGTGGTTCGGATATGCGCTAACTTCCTTGTTGTAATTAGTACGTCCGAAGATAATCTTATCAGCAAAGCTGACTACATCCAATATTTCTCCCAAGTCTTGCTCGATTAGGTTCGGGGTTGGATATGGCTCAATACTCACCCAGGTCTTGCAACCAAGATCGGAGAGGCGCCGCAAAGAATCTAAACGCTCTTGGTACGATGCAGCCCCCGGCTCTACTTCGGAACGATAGTTTTCATCATGGGAAATAAGGGTAATGCCGTACTCGTTCTCTGGTGATAGATCGGCAAGGACTTCGGGAAGAACACCCTTCGTCAGTACCGTACACTTGATGTCAGCTTCATTGAGCTTACGGATAGCGGTAATACTCATTTGGATGATCTCATCGTATCCAAACATAAAAGGGTCAGTAGTGAAGCAAAGCTGAACAGACTGGATTCTTGATTTCAGCCGAGGTATCTCCTTGTCGAGAATGTCAAGCGTGTTGGTAACGAGGTGCGGTTCAATCCATTCATCATAGGAAGCGACCTTACCAAAACGACGAGACATCAAGAAGGCGTAGCATGGGTACTTACAGCCATGAGCGCAGCCGAGGACATGGTTCATGGTGTAATCTCCGTACTCAACATCGGTCTTGTAGAGCATCGTCTTGCGCTCTAAGTAGCCTTTAACTGTTTTCATGTGCTTACCTCCTATCCGGGGAAATCTATTGATGATCTTGATACTTTACAATTATAATCGTTCTTTAGTGCGGCCTTTATTTCCCTTGCATACCCGTCCGAAGGGAACACCGGATGCTCTGCTAACGCATCCCAAACATCCGACAGGGGAACACCGTTCTTCCCCTTAAACTCGGAATACAGATACTTGGCTATATCCTTAACATAGTAACAGTATTCATCCGTAGGGGTTGTGACTACGCCTTCTCCTGTCATATCAAGCATTAGTTGATTCTCGTTGCCGTGAGTGTTCTTTGCTGAGGACTTCCCCCCGAACGTCTTCCAAGCAGTCTTTTTGAATAGTTTGAACCCTTCGATATTACTGCTACCGTGGATGAGGTTATAGACAAGGGTGTTCCGTGTATTGAAAAAAGGAAATGAAGCGATGTAGTAACGCTTACCCAAAGTGCCGCGAAGAGTGTTCATTATTTCATGGACTCGCTTATCGTAAGCCTCACGGCCACTTCCAAATGTTGCCAGTTCCTGAATACTCGATAGGTAGGTCTGTTCATACTTCGCTATGGTAGCGTCCCTCTTCGCTTGTGATACGCCCCGAACTGAATCTGAAACCATATGATTGATGATAACCTCTCCCCAGCGGTGGAGGAACGGTAGTAATGCCTCCCAATCAATGGCTGCTTGATAAGGGTCATAAATAAGCAGATAGCTAACCTGTAGACGATTCGGGATGTCTATAGACTTCAAGAACGTATTCCCATCGCCGCTTTGTGTTCCGATGAACAGATTATCCGTTTCAATCGGAAGACGACCTTTCAACAGATCTATCTTTTCTTGTGACAGGTCGTTGAAGAAGAGCCACGCCTTTTTATCAGGGTAAGATTCCATTATCTCGGAGATATATTTGGAAACACGGATAGGTGTTCCGATGACTTCGTTGCCGTTATCGTCTTGATACACACCGCTATTGCTCATGCAGTCGATAAATACAATGCCGCTGCAATCCTGATAGTTCAAGAGCTTCTGCGCCCATGCTTTCACATACTCCTCGATAAGCTCGAATTTCTTAATGGTATGCGGGCGAGCTATATCAATAGCTACGTCTGAATTCTTTTTATGTATCATAATGCCCTCCCGTTTACGTTCAATATGAACTGCCGATATATCTTAACCGTTAGCTTTGACCTTCCCAAGAACGTCTCAACCTCAGCTCGTAATTCCTGTTCCAATTTCATCCTGTCATGGTGAAGCGATGCTTCCGTATCCTTGATTTTCTTAATCAGCAGAGCGGTCTCACGTTCTGCTCTCATTGCTTCGTGTCGGGACAAACCCTTGTCGGTCTTACTCTGAGCCACTTTCAGTTCAGCACGGATGGCGTTGAGGTTGCGCTCCAAGTCGGCCTTCTTGCGGTTATTCGTTTCTCTCAAGCGTGATATTTCCTCATTCTGGGCCGATGTACGGTTCTCAAGCTGTCGCTGGATGAAGTCTTCCTCCGGGATGAGCCTGTCCAACTCATCGAAGCGCGGGCCTCCCGTGGAGCTTCGCAACCATGCCGTAGATTTATGATCGCCTTCCTCGAATCCCAGAACAGGCGGGGACATAATACTTATACATTCGCTCTCGGTTAATGATTCTCCTGCCTTGGTCTTCCCGGTGAAGGCAACGTACTCCGAACCACCGACTTGCACCATATAGAACCCTATCCGACAACTCAACTCTTCACTCTCTACCCTCAAAACTCCCGTGTCGGCACACTCGATGTTATGTAACACTCCGCGTCCGATAGGACTCGTCAGCGTGATCCGCCCAGACGCAGGCTTGAAGTTTTTGCCTGCTCCATACTTCTTCAGTCCCTTATACGGACTATTCCTACTCCCTGTCCAATAATAGAAAAGTTGTGCCGGCTCCGCTCCCGCTGGGAGCGTGGCCGATTGTGTCGTTTCATCTATGATATAGCCTCGCTCTGATAGGAATTGCTTCACAATCTCCCAGAGATCAGCGTTAATCCGTTCTATCTTCTCAGCGATATACTTTGGCGTGACCATCACGCTCTTCGCCACTTCTGTAGTGAACGATGTAAAGAGTACACTCTCCGCTTCATCTACCAAGGCTTCATTGACATCCCTGTGCTGGGATAGTACATCAGCGAACTCGCGTTGAATAACGTCTTTATGACGAGCGTTCGACCGGATAACCTCCAGTACGTCGGCGCCGAAATTCCCCATCACCTTATCAGACATTCCGATGATACCTTGAAACTGTTCCAATCGCTTATTAGCGATCTCTAACGTGCGTCGGTCTCCGTAGCTGTCCTTCAACAGGAACGATAGGACGATCACATCATTCTCTTGCCCCTGACGGTGGCATCGTGTGATACGCTGCTCGATCTCAAGGGTGTTGTATAATAAATCGTAGTTGACCACCAGCGAACAGAACTCAAGATTCAATCCTTCGGCGGCGATGTCGGTAGCAACGAGTATCTCTGCATCCGATTGAAACTTGTCGAGGGTCTCGTAATCCCGGGTGTTGTTGCCGCTGTAGGTCAGTACATTGAATCCGCTATCAGAGAGGAAGTCCGCGATATACTTCTGCGTCTCCCGACTCTCGGTAAAGATTAGCGCCTTCTTAGCTGCTCCCAGCTTCCGTATCTCAGGGAAGGTGATTTTCAATGTCTTAACGAGTTCGACGGCCTTGTTGTCCTTTGATATACTCCGAGCCAACTCGATCATGGCGGCTATCTCGTCCAGTTCCTCGCCTGGCTCCAGTCGATCCACGACACCGGATAAGAGTTTAATCAATGCTGATGTTGAAGACGAAAGGCTGCGGAACATCGTTAGTGCCAATCGGTGTTCGTCCATATCAGGAAATGCCTGCTTGTTGTCGCGGTCAAGATAGCTCTCGATCAAATCGTATAGCTTCTGCTCTTTGGAGGACATCTCGTACTCTATCGTTATCGGTATCCGACGCGGTATCTTCGTGTAGTTCGCCACCTGCGCTCTTGTCGTTCGGAAGCAGAAGCGGCTGACCCGCTCAGATAGCTTGTGATAATTCTCCGGCTTGCGGTAATACCTTCTATAAAATTCAACAGCGTCACCGAGTACCGTGTCGTCGATGAAGTGGATCAAACCATATAAGTCCATGATGGACTTCTGCATAGGCGTTGCCGTCAGCAGAATTTTGAACGCCCCGGCTGTAGCGGCTTTCAGCGTGACCGCCCGTTGGGTCTCGTGGTTTCGGAGGCAGTGCGCCTCATCGAAAACCACCACATCAAACCCCGAAAGTTTATCCGCGTTGGCAATAGCATCCTCATAAGTTGTCAAAACAAACCCATCGTCATCACTTCCGAATTCCGCACTCCGAATTCCGAATTTGTCATCCATCAAACGTCTCCACTGCTCGTACAGGGGTATAGTGACGATGATCGCTACCTTTGCGCCCTCGTACCACTTCTGAACGGCAACCAGCATCGCTTCATAAGTCTTACCAAGAGAGCCTTCGTCACAGAGAATCACGCCTTTCAAGTATGGAGAACGGAGTGCAAACTGAGCCGCCGCAACTTGATACGGATAGACTTCGATATTAGAGGAAGCGTAGACGGCTAATAGATCGCCGCTGTTCTCAAGCTCCCGAGCCTTAACGAAAGCATGGAAGGGTGTCTGCACCGTATCACCGCCTTTAAGAGATATAATCCGGCGGGTGGCCGGATTATATCGGTTTCGTTATATCTACAACAACCTCTATTCCCTTCACAGACGACAAGCCCATGTTATGCCTTAACATACAGTATATCATACGATCTTGGATTATTCTACATGATTTTTGTGAACCTTTCAGCGAAACGACAGGAGGGCACCGTATCCGGCACACCCCTGTCCATATCGCTCTTAATCATCGAACTCTAACTCGGCCATAAGCCTTTCATGTTCATCGTCCATAGCCTCCATCGAAGCTTCCAAATAATCGACAAATTCATCCGAAGTCCGCACCCCATATGCCTCCTGCGCCCACGGCATCAGTATTAAAGAGCCGTCATCGGCGAGCCGCGATAGGTCAAACAGACCAGTATTATTCATACGCTCATCTCCATATTGATGTTATTTACTGAACGGTCGTCGTCTGTTTCCATCTCGTCCCCTTCGCTGTCGGCAGGGGGCGAGGCATCCTCTGTTTCGGTAATGGTGGTCGGAGTCTCCTCATCGTTATCTATGCTGTCTGTAGTCTCCGGGGCGTCATTATCATCGCTGGCGGGAGGAACGGCGTCATCGCCGTCGCTCGGAGTGTCAGCCGTGAACAGCCCGTCGAGAAGACATTTGTTGATGTCAAAGATTTTCTCAACATAACATCTTCCGTCCTCTTGTGAGAAGCTGGTTATGTAGCAAACATCTTCCGTAGCTACATTCGCTTCATCGTAATAGCCGGAAAAGATAGCGTAAAACTCCGATAGGCTGGTGAAAGAGCTGTTGTTATGATCGGACTTCTTATATCTATTATCTAAGTCCTCTAGTAACAGGAAGGCTTCCTTCGTTTCAGCATCAACAAAGAACTTCGGAGCTAAACCTTCTTCAAGCTCTTCGTCTTTATCATGCACGAATATCGGCGCAGCTTCAGGAGCCACTTTGAACATGATGCAGACATCATACACAATGGAGCTGCATCCACGGAATCGCTGTGTATTGTACTTGAAGTCAAACACTATACTATGAGACTCACTCGTCTCAACGCTCTCTCTAATCTTGTTAATCTTTGCTTGCGCCGGCTCATCTTCTGAATATCGCACAAGCGACGGGGCGCCTTCCATGAGTTTCCCAACCTGAGAGGCTTTCACGAACGCAACCCGCTCACCATCGGGATAGAATTGGGAGATTACCTGCCTGAGCCGCTCCCCCTGCATCTCAATCTTGTCGGTGAGCCGATCAATCAAGTCAGCTTCTTTTCTTTTATTCTTAGCCATTATAAACTTCCTCCTCAAATATATTTGTATAGACTGTCGAGTTTCTTCGCGTCATGCCGTTTGCTGATCGTGATGGGCGATAGATCAATCTCCTCGAAGCAGAGCATGACATCCCTGAAGTTCCTGTTCTTGAGAGACTTATGAGCCAAGTGGAGCGACTTCTTCTCCGGTATCAGCATAAGCAGATGTAACATCCGACGCCTCGTATCCGCCTCCGATACCCGTTCCCGGATTAACTTTTCGGCTTTCGGCTTCTTATAATGATCTCCCGGTGGAATGATGTATCGGAAGGTGTCCATGAAGATGTGTTCTCTGCTCTTGGTTAAGGACTTAATTAGCGTTGAGGTATCATCTTCGCCGGAGTAGGCTCGGATTGTAGCCGGTTTGGTAAGCCGTACCTCCACCCGCAGGATATTCTTCTGATGCTTTAGTTGGTTGGCATGGAACTCGACGCCGTTACTGTTTCCTTTCAGGGCAAAGCAGCGTTCTTTATCTATCTTCTCACCGTCCTCGTCGCGCTTCATCGGTGAGAAACACTTGACCCGACCGATGTTGTGGAGAATCTTAATGTAGTCGAGAACCTTGGAAGAGTTTCCTATATCAAGGTCAGAGGCGAAGACGATATGAGACAGCTTGAAATCGTCTAACCCGTACTCCCGATTGAAGTAGGATACGATCAGCTTATCAAGGTCATCACCGGCAACCAGCTCGGGATAGACGATGAGCCTGATCTTTTTCTTCCTCTTATCATCGTGATAGGCCACGCCGATACCCTTCTTCAAAAAGGATTCATCTATGAAACCGTAGTCCGTTTCATCCATAGAACGCCCCTTTTTCATGGCTCTGTTACAGGCCCTGTTGAGAATAACATCAAATGCTTTTGATTCGACACTCATTGTAAGCTCGAATAATTGGATTAAACACTTCATCTGTATCACATCCTAAGTATTTATTTTTACATTCGAGTTATTAAATCGAATACTTTTTATAGAAGTGTTCCCTGGGGATAACGATTGTCAATGGCTGACGGTATTGGCTACCGTCCTGTTGAAACATGAATGGGATACATGAGTGTCGTTTGACGCCCATGTATCCACGTCAACGATAAAAATAATACAATCTTTCGGGCATCGGAACCTTTTGGTTAATGAGAGAAACCTCGATAGGATTTAGAGTTCTTTTCTTTCGACTACAAACGTGCCGTCATCAGCGGCATGGTTGTCGTAATCCGATGCTTTCATGTTAGCCTGTCTAAGAGGGAAGTTTGAATGTAGATTGACCTTGCAACCGCACCGTAGCAGTCTCGCTCTACCAACGGCCTGTTCTGATTGTGATTCAATCATGTAGAACTGGATATCCCGCAGTGCCTTGTCCTCGTATGTCATAAAACGGAATCGCCAACCGTTGTGTTCAACGATAGTCCCTGGCTTCAAGCGGGCATTGATGTCAAAGTCGAGTCCGGGCAGGGAGAAGGCAAACAGCTTGTATATCCACTCGGGCTGATGGGGTGTTCCAATCACATCAATATTCTCGCCTTTCATATAGTCACACCCGGCGCAGTTATTGAAATGCAGTTCACCGTCATAGAGTCCGGCTAACAGGTGTTTCTTGAAGGAGATGGTATGCTCGAACCCGGACCAGTCCTTAATTCGTCTGAAAATAACGGTGTCTCTGTCTATATCAGAGCGGCTCAGTGAGCGGCCATAATACTGGTCTAACACGCCTACATTCCGGGCGTTAGCGCATTCGTAAAACTTCATCTTGCCCCCAAAGTAGTATTCGCAGACCCTCTCATCGACGGTCGCGCTAACCATGATAAACTTGGCGTTAGGGTTAAACCTAATCGGTTTCAGGAGGCTAACGCAATCATCTTCCTTGCGGTAACAGAAATGTGAGGCGGAGCAGAGAGCCGGTATATCGACTGCCATCGTTATATCGGCATAGACTTCGTTGTAGGGAGTACCCTTTAGGGTGAAGAACTCGTCCGACTTTATATATTTAAGGATTCGATTTATCTTCCTCGCCAGTGGGCTGGCGGGGGAGAGTTCTTTTTTTAACCGTTTAAGGTCGTCAATGCTGATGTCTGCCTTGTTGGGGATGACGGTGTTGAAGATGATGTCTTCATCGACGATAACGAGGTCGTACCCGCCGGTATCCATCGTCAAGAACCGCTTGTGAGTGGTGATAGCATGACCGCCTGATTCCTTGAATGTGTCCTGTTCCCCCTTGTATTTCTTGAGGACAGCGGCACATTCGGGATTATCTTCACTAATGAGTTTGTCAATGTAGGGCATGGTCGGCTTACCGGAATTGAGCAAAGTTTCAAGTTCACTCCAAACATAGTGCGGCAGATCGTCTTTAATCTCATGCAGGGAGGGTGAGGCCGTCAATTCTATCCCCATGCGCTTGGCTCTTTTGCGTATCTCACGCTTGAGCTTATTGGTCGGAACTACGACTAACACTCTTAGCTGTGTATCTACAAGCAGTTCAAGAATAGATTGTGTTTTACCGAGCGCCGTCTGAGCCTTTATGATATGCCAGCCCTTAATGTCAGCGGTCACAGCGCGAAGAAAGATTCTCTTGAAGTCTTTCTCCGCTTCCTCAAGCGTGACATAGTGTTCAACATAATTAGCAATCCGCTCCATCCGGTGTTGTTTGGGCTTTACCGTCGAGAGAATATTCGTACCGTGGGGACAGGTATCCGCATAGGGACAGAAGCCACTACAGCCATAAGGCTTATACCCTTTAATGCGTCTGAGGTCTTGAACCCACTTGCGATATTTCTCAGGACGGTCATCATAGTATGAATGTTCCCGCAGAAGTCTCTTAAATCTATCCGCACCCGATTCTACTTGAAGCAGATTCGTAGCGATTCCGAAGAGTTCTGTGTGACCGAGCCTACGCTCTCCTGTTTCAAACTCACGATAGAGTTGACAGACAGAACCAATGTCGCTCAAGACATCCGATCTGTAGGAACGATGATAGTCGGATCTCTTTTCGGCGCTGAGGCTTCCGGTGCAGTTCTCTCCATAATTGATTCGGTAATAGTTCTTTGGTAATTTTCTACCGATCTCTACATATATAGAAGACTTTGGTAGATTTTTCCTAACAACATTTGCACCAATAGACTCAGCGGACTCTTCTTCGATTGAAACATCCAAGAGCCCCTTCTCGTTCAGTGCTATTCCTGTCTCACGGGAGAACTCAACGACTTTTCTCTTGTAGTGATTAGCTCCGTATCGGTCTTCCAGATAGTTCGTGGTGTTTCGGATTACCGATTCGATGTTAATCGTCGGCACGGTATCGTCGAAATATCGCAGCCTCTTTCCGCCGTAATACATCTGAACCGCGCTCTTACACTGCCGATCAGCCTCGGGGAATATCGTTGTCAATGCCCTCAACATCGTCTCAGCCGCTCTGATGTCGGTGATAGGATTATCGTTTAAGAAGACTACCCGGAACTTACTATGCTCCGGGCGGCTGCGGAAGGTATCATAAGCAAACAGTATCCGCAGGTCGTAGTGGTCGGCTCTGGCCTTTACCTCCTCGAACGAGATAATCTTATCCGGTTCATCATTGTCGAAGTCCAGTGTCGGTAGCTGTAACCGGTCGAAGCTCTCTCTCCTCTTACGAGTTTCGGTGAAATCATCCTTGCCCGCCTTGAAGGTTGAAGGGCAGAAGGTGCAACCCTCTCCTCCTACCAGCTTTGCGAAAGCTTTGATGCTATCTTTGTCGTATGACTTGATGTTGCGTGCGATTCTGTCTGCTAATGAAATGGTTTCGTACTTGTTCGGCTTTGCTCTGTATCGGGTTGGATCTAAACTAACCCTGATTTTATCCATCACCATCAACTCCTTTGAATGATTTTTTAATCACTTGTGGAGTTGTATTAATAAAAAAATAATGCGTACAAGAGGACGGAATATCATCCTCTTATACGCTCATTTGACGCCTTGCACAGCATCCTAATCCATAATCAAGAAGTACCCTAAAGTTTTACCATCCGAAGATTCCGATATAGCACATCTTTCTTAACCCCGGTAAGTTCCTCGATCTCTTTAATCGAATACTGGCGAGTCTTATACAGCTTCACCGCCTTCTTAACCTGCTCCTCGTTCGTTTTGGGTCTGCCCCCTGTACGGCCTCGCGCTCTGGCGGAGTTCAATCCTTCTCTGGTTCGATCGGCGATTACATCACGCTCGAATTGGGCGATGGCGGACATTAAAGTGAAGAGCAGCTTTCCCGTGGGAGTGTTGGTGTCGATGGATTCCTTGAGCGAAACCAGATTAACGTCCTTGCTCCGAAACAGTTCCGTCAGCTCGATTAGGTCTTTTGTGGAGCGCCCCAACCTCGATAAAGATTCGATCACCACCACATCTCCTTCGGTCATCCGATCCAACATCTTCTCCAACTCAGGACGATCTCGTTTAGTTCCGGTCATCTTCTCATTATAAATCTGATCGACGCCGTACTTCTTCAAGGCGTCCAGTTGTCGGTCAAGGTTCTGTGCCTCCGTACTCACCCGAGCGTATCCAAAGATATAATTCTTCATAGACCCCTCCATTCTGTCGCAATAACGTATAAGTTACGCGAATTAGATTAAGCGATAAGTATTGCGATAAAATCCCCCTCAAATCGGTATCAATTCAAGGGGGATTCTGATATAATTAAATCCATCGCTAATACGTTCGTTTGTGCGAAGGCTCAAATACGAAAGCGATTTCGTATTTTGAATCCTTTATGAGCCATCATCACCCTTCAACCCATTCAAGATATGATCGGCCACAGTTTGGATCGTAGCCCGAACTCGTTCCACTCTGTCCGCATCATCGGAGAACTTGGATAGATCGACCTCCTTGCAGACCTTCAATTCAAACTCCTTACAAATGAAAAAAGCCGGGCCGTTTGCGATTATTTCGCATTCGGCCCGGCTCTCTTTGCTATAGTGATGGGTCAGGTGGATATGATGAGAATATTCATGGAGCAACACCTTCAGTTTCTCCCGTGGGGTTAGGAATTCCTTGATATAGATTTCCTTCTTCCCATCCTCCGTTAGATACAGCCCCTTTGAGATAATCTCAGAACTTTCAATGATGGGAATCTCGCTCGACTGTATCAGCCTTTCATATAGCTGACGTATTGGTGATCGTGGCATATTCTATTCCCCCTTCAACTATAAAAGCGGCCGGAGGGTTCATCACTCAGCCGCTTGGTTTCCGTTCGATTATAGAACTGGGATTACCTCAACGCTCTCCCGTTGGCGTCTCCATCGGAATCCATGAATATAGTACATCGGCGTATACAGGTACTCACATTCTGGGTGCATCTTTCCATCAACCGGGGGACAGAGCAGACTATTACCGATGATGATATACCCCGGCATCCCCAGAAGCGACATCTGGACGTAACACATCCGGACCACCACCGGGTCGATGTCCTGTCCTACGAATAGTACCTTGCGCTGATAATCGACGTTCTTATCCTTACAGATCTGGGCGAAGGCGATTAGCATGGCGCCGCTCCCACAGCAGGGATCATTAACTGTGATAAATCCCTGATGTTCGATTAGCTCCACAACATCCGTGAATTGCATCTCCGCCATCATCCGACAGATAGGATTCGGTGTGAAGAACTGCCCTTTCCAGTGGTTGTACATCTCCAACTCCATGTATATATCGCCCAATACATCGGTAATACCCTCCTGCTCCAGAGCCTCAACGATCTCAGCGAACATCATCGGGAACAGTGCCTGAACCTTCGGATCGTACTGACCGATCCGTTTCAGATATTCATCTTCGCGCTTCTGCACCCACCGCAAGGGTTGGGCGAGAGCAGCAGCGGCCATAAACATGAAATCATCCCATATCCGCCACGCCGAAGTCATGGTAGCCGCTTGCTTGACCAGCTTTACCAACTCCTGCCGGTGTTCCTGTCCTAACCGGCGGATAATCTGTCCACGACGGCTCAATTCGACACCCCCACCTTCTGGAGCGAGTCAGGTGGAGCATCTACCAAGGCGAGCAGCTCCCTTATCTTCTCCATATTTTCCCGGTACTGAGGCATCAGATCCTTCTCGGTATCGTAGCTTATGTACATATGAAAAAATGCGATGTCCCACAAACGATTCATTGGTTCATCAGGCGTGTTCTGTGATTCGAGGTCACGGAATGAGGTTGACATCAAAGTGTTCATCTCCGTCCAGAGCGGAAAGAACTCGTCCTCGACCGGGATGCCAAACTGATTCAACCAGCTCCGTACCGTATGGACTTGATCCCGTGAACCGCAAGCATCAGGTTGAAAGAAGTATGTCGGTTTAATTTTCGTTTCATCGTTTTCTTCCATCTGTTCAAAGTTCACGGCTCTGCCTAACGGGTAGATCGCGCAGACAACAGGCTTTGCAGTATGTACGATGCACCGCTTGTCTCTCATCAGAGGACAGGCTTGATCCGGCCCGGTGGGTTTCAATCGCACGATAGGGATGCGAGACGATCCGCCGATATAAGCTTCACAATACCGATCCACAACGTAGCCCGTTGTCCTGTGAAGCTCGTGGGCGATGTTATACAGATCGCGTGTGGTGAGCATGATGTCATGTCGGTTCTTGCAGCACTTGCCGCAGACCCGGCACTTAAAATGAAATTCATCGTCAATACCAAGGGCGTTCTGCTCCATGTTCTCGACAATTTTCTCTAACCTTTTATCCATAGGCTGTAGTCTCCTTAACTTTCTTGATTAAATAAAATAAGCGGCTGAGGATGTCCCCAGCCGCACGACTTATGTTTGTATATTACTTTCGGTTCAGTGTCTCAGTCACGGCCCACCACGATTCAATCGGAGTAGGTTTGCCCTCAGACGCTTCGACCCCTTCGTGGTTCCCACAGACATCACAGATATGGATGTCGAACTGCCGAGACAGAGCGTTCTTCAGGACGTTGGTTGACATACTTCTCTCTCCGCACCTTGGGCATGGTCGGGTGTTATCCTGTTTACCTTTACCTTGCATCTCCGCATAGGTTCTCAGGATACCTCGGGCAAGATGCTCGCCGGAGGTCATGCCATCGGCAGGGGTAAACTCTTGATTACATAGGGGACAGGTACATTGTTTCTCTTGGTTCACGGTTAATCCTCCTTGTACGTATTTCATTCTCAACATTGGTAATAAGCAAGACCGATGCTTGTAATCTACGAAGGATAGGAGCCAATGGAGGAATGGCCGCTGGTGGGTTCCTCTTCGTCAGTCAGGCGGCCACGCCTGCTGACGAGAGGGAACCCTGAAGCGGGCCAGTTCTGTAATTGGCGAATATCGTTTGGCGAATGAGCAAATCCAGAGGGATCCCTTGTGGATCCTGTCGGATTTGCGAATTCCTTATGAGCTGTTACTCTGGAGAATCCCTCAGAGTCCATTGAAACTCCATTGATTTCAACGGTATCCATTACAAGCGCCGGTGGTGCTGTGTTACTGATTCGCTTTTTGCAATCTGCATACAGTCAGCAACATCTCAGGATCCTGAAGGTCCGTCGATGCGCCGGCTCAAGTTCGAGTTCACCCAGTTCTGATGAGGAATCCTCAGCAGAAAATCCTCGGAAAGTGTCAGGTAAATGTAGATTATAAGTCATATCCCCCTTGACATCCCCGGAGATTTCTGGTAAAACCATCACAGATGATGGCCTCAGAAGACTCGGCGGCCGCCGCGGAATTCCGCCTCCCGTCATCCATTCCCTCGCCAGATATTACTTCAGCTTAAAACTTGAAGCGTCTTTAATAAGACTATCCATTGCATAAAGCGTTACGCGGATAAGTCCGCCTTGATACTGGCCTCGATGTCGAACCGGTTCTTCTCGCTGTAGGTCTTGATAACATGGTCGATATAGCCTCGTTCGATCATCCGGTAGTAGCTGATAAGACCACTCAACACCTGAACGTCGTGCAGCTCCCAACTACCCCCGGCCTTCTTAGCGCGGATGTATCCATCCAGCATCGCCTTGAAGTGCTTCTTTTTCTTGTGGCCGATGGTAATTTCGTTGTCCTTGTTGAGCATGATCCCCAGGTTCCAGTTCCGACCCGCGCTGGAGCCGTATCGGGTCTTCTCCGGCTTAATAGTGAACGGCGCCTTGAACTCTCTCAGGGTATCCGATATGAACGCTTGAACCTTCTCCTTGTCGAAGTCACGCTGACAGGAGATCAGAATGTCGTCGGCGTACCGGGTGTAGATGAATCGGTCCTTCTCGAAGTTCCGAAGAGTGTTGCTGAATCGGTGGTCGAGGGGGATCATCATTACGTTCGTGATGAATGGCGAGATAGGCGTCCCCTGGGGCAAACCGCCATTAAGGAAGCATAGACTGAGCGCCTTGGACAGTTCCACTACGCCTTCACGTTTCTTCACGATCTCGCTGAATGGGAAGATCATCGACAGCATCGACAGGACGAACTCCGGCGTAGTGCTGCCAAAGAAGTCAGCGAAGTCCAGCTTTACGAACCACTTGCTCTCATTCCGCTGATGCCGCTTGATAGCGTCCACGGTACACCGGCCCCGGATGTAAGCGAAGGCCGAAGTGTGGTACAGAGCAAACATACCCTCTTCCATCAGCATTTTGAGCTGACGGAGCGCGTTCATCAGCTCTTGTTCCGGCGCGTCGATCCGCCGCAGGCCTCCGCTGCTCTTGGGGATGTGGAAGGTACGATACAGAGAAGTCCTGTCCTTAGCGAACAGAGCCTCATGGGTATTGTTGAACGCGGTGAGTAGAGAGATCATGTGACTGATGTCCGTATTCTCCATTAACCTTGGATTCACCTGATTAGCGAGATAAGTCCGGGTGTTCGACGTGTTGGAGAATACATACTTGCTTAAATCCTCAACTCCGGCCATCATCTCCTCGAAGGTGATCTGATGGTAAGCCGGCGGTTGCTTGATTACGATGTATGGCATTTGAAACCTCCTTCAGAATTGTCTGTAATCTACAGAGTGAAACGCCCGCTGACGCATCCAGGCGCCTTGGCTGCCGGGAAGCTTTAGCGCGCAACTTTGGCTAATGGCACGGGTCGGGCCAGAGCGGGAAACCCTTGATATTACTGATGATGTCGAACAGCGAGCAGAAAATATTTTCTCTGAGCCTCGTGACGACCTGCACCTCCAGCTCCTCCTCCGGTGTATCCGCCGTCTCCTTCCTTCCGACAAGATATTACTTCGGGTTCAACCTCGAAGCGGGATTGCCAGTCCCTATCCATTACAGACTAAAACGCATCCAGCATAAAGCTGAACGCATCTATTTGAATAAACTTCTTTAATCCGTCACCTTTGGCGAAGTTTACGAAGTTCGATGCGCCTAAAGAGCATATCATCCGTACCGTCGGCGCGACCGATAAGGTGACGTTACAGGCCGATACCGGGGTCTCCGCTGCGGCTTCATCGTGGGTGAAGTCCATCGAGCGGAGGAAGTCGCCCACCATCTTCATGTCTGACCAATCCGCCGCATAGTGCTGGGCGTCGGTCAACCGGGTTCGGAAGTCGAACATGACCTTGATGTGGGGGTTGTCCTTATTGGTTGTGGCAATCTCCCGCCGAAGGTCGATGTTGTCAACGCAGAGGAAGACGTACCCGGACAGCTTCTGATCCTTGTAGCCCTCCTGAGCGATCTTCAGTCCGTCTCCAATCTCCGGGTTGATCTCCACCAGCATCCCGGCCAGAGCCTCCACCTTCGCCATCCCGATGTGAGACTGTCTGAACATCTGATTGGCGAGATTATGCGGCTCCACGGCGTCGAAGTCGTATAGGGTTATCTTCGTCAGTCCGAACCGAGCCAGCAGCTCCGCGACGGTGGAACCTACCGAACCGCAGCCGATGATGTGGATACGCTCCCGGCAAGATTCGGGCTTGAAAAAGTCGTAAGATTTTGCTAAACTTAATATACTCATGGTAACACCTC
>Ga0099364_10002457_pt1 | contig 29513 bp, 31 predicted proteins | sample TergutTh196P3_FD_73070 | JGI IMG/M metagenome (GOLD analysis project Ga0099364, IMG submission 73070) | Microcerotermes parvus P3 segment gut microbial communities from Pointe-Noire, Republic of the Congo - Th196 P3 | ecosystem: Host-associated > Arthropoda: Insects > Digestive system > Gut ...
TCTGAACTTGAAGCAAGGACAAAAGCTCCTCATTTACAAGATAACAAAGTCATGTACCGCGTTAATGCTTCAAAGCTTTATGAACGGAGCGGCCCTGGCGTAAGCCACAAAAGTGTCGGCACATTAAGGCACGGAACTTTGGTAGAAGTTAAAGAATTAAGCCATGACGGAAAATGGGCTTTAGTCCACACGGGAACATGGGTATCGACAAAATATCTTGAGAAAAATAGTGAAAAGCACCAAGGCATTAGCCATTTAGGCGAGCTTACTCCTGAATACCATGCAAAATATGGAACAAGCGCAGCAACTCATGGAATGTATTCATCACACGCGATTCATGCAATACATTCCACCCATATTGCTAATGGGGGCAATGCAAAACACGCGATTGGATATTAATAGTTGGCTTTAGCTTTTAATGAATTAAAAAAATCGGGAACGCATAAATAAGCGTTCTCGATTTTTTGTTGCTTGGAATTTTAGCACAGATATAATTTGAGATATAATTTGAGGTATAATTGGTAATTTTTTCCAATTTTGAAAATTTTTTATTTCTCTAAAACAACTGCATGGGCGATGCCGGGAACAGTTTGCCCCTCATTATAGCTAATCCGGCTAAGCAAAGCACCAGTCGGGACAAACAAAACTCTTTTCCAGACTCCCTCACGGATATTTTTTAGGATCTGCCCGGCCAGGACCACGGCACTGCAACCACAGCCAGAGCCTCCGGCATGGGCATCTTGCAATTCATAATCATAGATTTCAATTCCGCAATCCAAATGCTGATTGGAAATATCATAACCATTAACGCTTAAAAGGTCTATAAGGGCTTTTTGCCCCACCCGGCCTAAGTCGCCTGTAATAATTTTATCATAGTCGGCCGGTGAGGATTCAAAATCTTTGAAATGCCGATAAATTGTGTCAGCCGCCGCCGGGGCCATGCAAGCACCCATATTGAGATTTTCTTTTAAGCCAAAATCAACAATCTGCCCGGCAGTAAAACCAGTCAGCCGGATACTGTCTTCCTTTTGGTTTTTGGCCAAAATAAAAGCACCGCTTCCGGTCACTGTCCAATGCGCTGATAATGGGCGTTGATTCCCATATGCGGACGGAAAGCGAAACTCCTTTTCAGCCGAGCTAAAGTGGCTTGAGGTCACGCACCCGACATAGTCCCCGATTCCGGCCGATAATGCCATTGCCCCAAGATAAAGGGAAAGCCCGCTATTGGAGCAAGCACCATAAACGCCGATTATCGGCACGGAAAAATCCATCAGCCCAAAACTTGACGCAATCGATTGCGCCAGCAAATCCCCGGCAAAAATAAGCTGTAACTCGTTTTCATTGATTCCGGCTTTCTTAATCGCCAATTCCATCGATTGCTTTTGCAAAGCACTTTCCGCTTCCTCCCAATTATCACCGCCAAAAAATATATCTTTCTCAATGATGTCAAATAATTTGCCTAATGGCCCTTCGCCTTCTTTTTCACTGACCACCGAAGCTCCCGAAATAATGTAAATAGGCTGCTGGGGAATAAAGCTTTGATATTTATGTGTTTCTTTATTTAAACCGATCAAGTTGTCTTTGCTCATTTTTATAATCACCATGCCTTTCCAATGCAAACTGAATCATAGATTTTCCCATGCTATTTACATTAGTATTAATTAACAGTATTTTTTTATTCATTGTTGTATAAATTTTCGGGTTTTTGCCACAATAAAAATAGCACCGCCCGGCGGCGGTGCATTAAGAGAATTGCTAAAGCAATTCTCATTAAAGGATGTACGTAACAGCGTAATAGTATGACAGCGTAATAGTATGACAGCGTAACAGTATGACAGCGTAACAGTATGACAGTGTAACAGTATGACAGCGCAACAGTATGACAGCGTAATAGTATGACAGCGATTCGGAGGTGATTAAATGGCTGATGATATAATGGCTGAAATTCAAAAAGACAAAGAAAAAAAACAGTATGAGGAATATGTAAAGAAGATTACCCCCGCCCACAATATCTGGCTTCAAATGCTTAAAGCTTTTTTTGTCGGCGGGCTGATCTGCACTTTTGGCGAGCTATTAATGAAAGTTTTTGGCGATACCTTGATGATGGAAAACGATGTTGCATCAAAATATACTACGCTGACATTGATTTTCCTAGGGGTTGTCCTAACGGGCCTTAATATATACCAAAAAATCGCCAGCTTCGGCGGGGCTGGGGCATTAGTCCCCATTACTGGTTTTGCGAACTCGGTAGCTGCCCCGGCAATCGAGTATAAAAGTGAGGGGCATATCTTTGGCATTGGGTGTAAGATTTTCTCTATTGCCGGCCCGGTGATATTGTTCGGCATTCTGGTAAGCTGGGGGCTGGGGATTGTTTATTTCATTTTCCGGTGAGGCTTGGAATTATATTTTCCGAAATTCGATATGAAGTCTTCTCCCTAAACCATCAGCTATCTTTTGTAATGTTGCAATGGTTGGGCTGCAATTTCCGCTTTCAATCCGGCTGATATTTGATTGCCTGATTCCGGCTCTTTTCGCTAACTCTTTTTGCGTCATATCCTTTTCTATGCGAGCTCCAATTATAGCTTTCATATATTCACGTTCTGGGCGTTGCCGCTCCCATTCCGCCGCAAATACAGGGTCTTTAAGTTTTTTGCTCAAATAATCTTGAAAATCACTCATTTTTTCCAAATCTCCTTTCAAAGTCTGCTTTATACTTTCGAGCCAAAATAATTTCGTTAAGCGGTATTTTTTGAGATTTCTTGATAAAACCATTAGTAAGTATGATTCTATTGTTCGCTACAAAAAAGTAAAATATCCTTGTAATATCATTTGCAAACCTGATCCGTAACTCAAACAAACCTTTGCCAAGTGATTTTGAATGTGGCTTTCGAATGTTATTGCCGTACTCGGCAAGTATTTCAATGCTCGCTAAAGCCTTTAGCTGCATTTTCTCGTCAAGGTTATCAATAAATTTTTCCACCGGCTTTTCCCCATTGGAAAGCTGATAAAAATCAATGTCAAACATTTTTTCTCCTTAAATTATATTCCTTTTTTGATATATTGTCAAGTGAAATAAATGAAAATGAATTCTTCAGAAATTTACTGAACTATATTAAGCCAATCTTTAGCTACATCAGTTTCAATAACTGATGTAAAAGCTTTATTAAATTCTGGTTCAAAGCCAGCCTTTTGGGCAATAATTGCATTGTAGTAATTTTTTTCCAAATCTTTTATGGCATCTTCGTTAATAGCTAAAGTAATAACCACTTGTTGATGAAAATCTTCTTGATCCGAATCCCAAACATCCCATAAAACGTGATAGCTAAAATAATTAACTTCCGGGAAAAAATATGATATTTGCAAGGCGTGATAAGCGACATTCTGAAATATCTCTTGTTTTATCGGTAAAGAACCTACTTCGGGCATAAATGAAACAAAAACTGAAAAATCCGAATTATCATCTGCTACTTTGATTTCTTCCGCAAACCTAAACCATTTTTCCGTGAAATCTTCAATTTTCCGGTCAATCTGCTCCTTTTTTATTTCATCAGCCATTGTTTCTTTTGCATTGCCTATTCTTGTTTGTTCGTTTAACAAATAAAATAATAATGCACTGAGCAGGATTAATGAAATAACCGAGGTAAGCAACAATAATTTTTTTTGCACATTATCTCCTTTTTTCCAAACGAAAATCCACACGCACGAGCCAAGTAAATATGCCGATATGTCAGTATCGACATTATACCATGAAACCGCTTGAAAATAAAAGCCCCTTAACGTATAATATGTGTATGAAAGCAGGAGCAGTATGAAAGAGAAACTTTACACAATCCCTTTAAATGACGCGGTTAATGCTGGTGATGAATGCCCTTTTTGCTTTGTGGAGCGGAATGTCGAGCAGGATTTGCTTGACTTTGTGTTAGGCGCAGGGGCTTCATATATGCAAGCCGATATCCGCGACCTGACTGACCGCCAAGGATTTTGCCGCCACCATTTCAAAAAAATGTATGATTATGGCAATACGCTTGGCAATGGCTGGATTTTGAAAACTCATTATCTGCGCTTGATTGGTGAAATGAAAGCCGAGCTTAAGAAATTCTCCCCCTCAAAATCAACCTTTAAAGGCAAATTCCAGAAAAATAGTGACCGGGTCAATCCGATTGGCATTTGGGCAAAAGAAAAAACCGATTCATGTTACATCTGCAAATCTTTTGCCGATACATACGAGCGTTATATGGATACTTTTTTCGTCATGTACAAAAGTGACCCCGCATTCCGCGAACGCATAAAAAATTCCAAGGGCTTTTGCCTTAAGCATTTTGGCGATCTTTGCGAAGCAAGCGAAAATAAATTAAACGACAAAGAAAAGAGCGATTTTTATCCGGAAATATTTGCTGTGATGGAAAAAAATATGGAACGCTTATTTGATGATGTCACATGGCTAGTTGACAAATTCGATTACCGCAACCAAAACGCTGATTGGAAAAATTCCCGCGATGCGATCCAGCGTGGTATGCAAAAGCTTAAGGGCGGTTATCCTGCCGACCCAATTTACAAGCAAGACAAGTAGAAAGAGGTTTGATATGTCCGAAAAGAAACGCATTGGCGACCCTAACCAGATTACCCGTGATTATTTTGATTCCCTATTGGTCGAAATGAGGCATATCGATGCCGTGCTTCCTGATACTGCCCTCAATTTATATGGCGAAACATTTAAGACCCCGGTCATGATGGCGGCCTTATCACATCTTGATAAGTGTTATCCGGACGGAATGGTTGAAATGGCAAGGGGGGCAAAGGCGGCAAACGCGGTTAACTGGGCTGGCATGGGTGACGAAGCGGAGCTTGAGCGAATTACTGCGACTGGCGCAAAGACAATCAAAATTATCAAGCCTTATGCTGACAACGACCGTATCTTTAAGAAAATCGCCCATGCGGAGGACTGTGGGTGCATTGCAGTCGGAATGGATATTGACCATGCTTATAATTGGCTGGGTGAATATGATAATGTCCTTGGTGAGAAAATGAGCGGAAAAACGCTTAACGAATTAAAAGAGTTTGTCAAGATGACAAAGCTTCCGTTTGTTTTAAAAGGAGTTTTAAGCGTCCGTGACGCGGCGAAATGCCTTGAAGCAGGCGTAAATGGAATTGTCGTTTCACATCATCATGGAATTATGGATTTTGCCGTGCCGCCGTTAATGGTTTTGCCGGATATCGCAAAGGAAATCGCCGGGCAAATGCCAATCTTTGTTGACTGCTGCGTGGAAAATGGCTATGATGTCTTTAAGGCGTTGGCACTTGGCGCAACTGCTGTTTCAACCGGGCGGGCAATTATGACACCTCTGTCACAAAAGGGGGCTGATGGGGTAACGGAAACCGTTATGCACATGACATCACAGCTTAAAAACATGATGGCAAGAACCGCTTCGCCGGATATCGCAAATATAGATTCTGATTTGATTTATCGATCGCCGCAAGTTTATAAAGCATAGTTCATAAAGCAAGCTCATAAATTTCATAAATCAAATCCAGAAAATAGCGCAACCTTTGAACGAAATTTTTAAATTTTTATTTCTTAACCAGCTTGCCCATCATGTCTATGTATTTGACCGCCTCGGCATAATAATGCTCCGGCTTAAAGGCGTTACTTTTCATTTCTTCAATCATCAAGCTCTTTAGCATCATGTCCATCATCTTAACGACCCGCTTTGAATCAGCGTCGGCACAAAAATTCGCGTAATCAGCTTTTTTCATGATATCTTGGTAAATAGTCGCAAGGCTTGAGCGTTGTTTACTGGTTGCCTTAAAAGCCTCGCTATCGGTCTCTTTTTCCATCGTGCTAAGGTATTGTTGCAGGTAAGGGAAATTTTTGAGGGCGGATAATTTGGCGGCTTCAATATCTTTGAGGATCGCGAAATAATCCGTTTCTTTGCCGCTTAAATTGCTTATTTCCATCTTCATGTATCTGACGCAATAATCAGCAAGGAAAGTATAAAGGCCTAATTTGCTGCCAAAATAATGAAATAACAGCCCTTTGCTGATTCCGGCTTCCTTGACAATCTCATCGGTGCTGGCATACTGATAGCCATTTCTTGCAAATATCTTAAGAGACGCATTAATCATTCTTTCTTGCTTCTCTTTCTTAAGATCAAAAAATTTCTCGTTCATTTATTACCACCCTTAACCCTGTACTAAAAACTATTATTGCTTCCCAAAAATATAAATCCCATGCCAACGAAATTTTCCGATTCTGTTTATTGACTTCATGGGTCGAAATTAAATATATCATATTTATCTTGCACATTCAAGGCTTCTTGAAAACTAGTTTGAACTATTTTTTAACCACAAGATGTTGTGGATTACATAAGATTATTTTTAATCTTTTGGGCATTTTGGTCTTTTCAAATCGTGAAATAAGTATTATTATATTAGATAGTTGTTATACTAAGATTACTTATTTTGTAAAGGAGCGAATTATGGCAAGTAAATTTTCAAAGTTTTTATTTTTTACTGCTACCGCAGCAGCTGCCGCAGGTGTTTATTACTATATGCAGAAAAAAAATACTGAATGTCGGCAAATGCACGGGGTTGATGATGATGAATTTGATATTTATGATGAGGACCTAGATGCTGAACCATGTAAAAGCCGCTCGTATGTATCGCTCAACTTTGACAACGCCAGCCTGTTAGCTTCCGAAGCTTATCGGCGGGCAAAGGAAAAGATCACCGAGGTAAAAGATACGGTGATGGCCGGGTTTGAGGGGGCAAGTGCCGGAATGCGTGAATTTGTAGACCTTACCCGCGAAGAAGCCAGCGATATTATTGATGAAGTCGCTGACGAGATGGCTAATGAGATACCCAAAAAAGCTAAGGATATTGGCGACGATGCTTGTGAATTAGCCGCGAAAGCCAAAAAAGCGGCCAAGGATGGCTTAAAGAATGCCGAAGATGGCTTAAAAACCGCAGAAAAATCCTTGGATAAAGCTGAAGACGCTGTAAGTCAAGCGATATCTGAGGGCGTTACCAAGGTCGAGGATTTTTTTGACGAAGATGATTCATAAGCAATATCTTGCAAACTGTTCATTGACAGGATTAAAAAAGGTCGCCCGGCGGCGACCTATGCAAGAATCGGAATCGCAATAAGCGAACGCATAAAGCGCGTTATCAAACTTTTGGTTTGTTCGATTCTTGTTGAAATGGTGTCCTCTGTGGCGAAATTTCTATAAATTAGCAAAACGCCCAGCATTAATTAAACTTTTGCTTAATTGATGCTAGGCGTTAATATTGCACTGGGGATAATTTTTTACGCTTTATTTTTTATTTCTTCTTTTAAATCACGGGCCTTATCCTTAATCCGGGCATTTGCTGAGGGTGATGCAAGGATTCCGCTAATCATCCGTGAGGCAATATCAAATTGCCCAAAATTGATGGACAGGGTCGCCAGCAGGTAATCAAGTGTTGATTCGTCCATTCCGCTGATCGGATAGTTTTCATTGCTCCTTGCACTTACAAAGCCATCAAAAGCGTGCTTCAAAAAATCCTGCTCCTGCGCTTTTAATTCCTTGGCTTTGGTTTCGTAATCAGCCGCGGACTTGTCAAGCGCCTCCGCCATTCCGCGAAGCACCCAAGCTGTTTTCCAGCAGATATCCGCTTTTTCGCTGTCTTTTGCGCGTTTGACAATTGCGTTTGCAAGGCATAGCTGGTGGCGTTCAAAGGCTTCATCATAAGTATAAGTTAATGGCGAAGTGGTTCTTTTGATAAAAGACTCCGATATATTCGTTTTGATTAGCTTGACTATCGCCGGGGAAAGCGGGGTGAAATAGCGGCTAAGAACGGCATACCCGCAATTGGGGCATGAAATAATCCCATATTTAATCGGGTCAATATGTTCATAACGCGGACGCAAATCACGGTCGCTCCCAACTAAGCGGGCTTTACCTGTCCGCATAACCCGGTCAGTAAATTTCTCATAACAAACAGGGCAATCAAAAGTTTTTGAGATGAGGAACTCTTCTTCTTCCGGGACTTTGGGTTTTGCTTCTTTTACTTCTGCTTTTTCTTCGGGCTCATCAAATACTTTCATTTCATTAAGTTTTCCGAGGCCGAATTTTCCTAAGCCTGACAACAAATTTGACATAATAATAACTCCTTTAATCCTATTTACTTGGCAATGTGAATGAACTTTTCAGGGAAACAATGCGGTTAAAAACTTTTCCTTCTTCGGTATTAAGCTTGGCATCAACGCAAAAATAACCATTGCGGACGAATTGGAAGCGGTCATAAGCGGCCGCATTTTTAAAAGCCTTCTCCAGACGGCACTCCTTTAATACAACTAACGAATTCTGGTTGAGATTTAGGTTTCCGTTTTCATCATACATACCTTTTTCTTCGTCAACAATATTTTCGTAAAGCCTTACTTCGGCATTAATGGACTCCTTGGCTGATACCCAGTGGATTGTGCCTTTGACTTTTCGGGCATTAAAACCTGACCCGCTTTTTGTTTCGGGGTCATAGGTCGCATAAACAGTCGTGATATTGCCGTTTTCATCTTTTTCAAAATCGGTGCAGGTCACAAAATAGGCATTCATCAAGCGTACTTCATTACCGGGGAAAAGGCGGAAATATTTCTTCGGGGCTTCTTCCATAAAATCATCACGTTCAATATAAAGCTCACGGCTAAAAGTAACTTTTCTTTCACCGAGGGCCTCATTTTCCAGATTGTTAGGTACGGTAAATTCTTCGGTTTTATCCTCCGGGTAATTCGTAATAATTAATTTAATCGGGTCAAGGATGGCCATCAGGCGCGGGCATTTTAGCTTTAGGTCTTCGCGGATGCAGTATTCAAGCGCGGCATAATCAACTGACGACTGGCTTTTGCTAACGCCGCATAAATCGACGAATAATTTGATCGATTCGGGGGTAAAACCACGTCTTCTAAGGGCGGCAATCGAGACAAGGCGGGGGTCATCCCAGCCGTCAACGATTCCATCTTCTACTAATTTACGGATATATCTTTTTCCGGTGACGGTATTGGTCAAAAATAATTTTGCAAATTCAATTTGCTGGGGAGCAGGGTCATATTCCAGTTCCCTTAAAACCCAATCATATAAAGGGCGGTGATCCTCAAATTCGAGGGTGCAAATCGAATGGGTGATGCCTTCAATGGCGTCTTGGATCGGGTGCGAATAATCGTACATCGGATAAATGCACCATGTGTCGCCAGTATTATTGTGGGGCTTTTTGACAATCCGGTAAATAACCGGGTCGCGCAGATTGATATTGGGCGAAGCCATGTCAATTTTGGCGCGGAGGACTTTTTCGCCCTCGGCAAATACGCCGTTTTTCATTGCCTGGAACAGTTCCAGATTTTCGCTAATGCTGCGTTCACGGTGGGGGTCATTTTCGCCCGGTTCGGTAAATGTCCCGCGGTATTCACGGATCTGGCTCGCCGTCAAATCAGAAACATAGGCTTTGCCTTTTTTGATTAGCTTAATCGCGTCTTCATACATTTGCGGGAAATAATTGGACGCATAAAAAAGCCTCTCTTCCCAGTCAGCACCAAGCCAGCGGATATCTTCGATCATCGAGTCAATGTATTCACTTTTGATTTTGACCGGATTCGTATCGTCAAAACGGAGGTTAAACTGGCCGCCGTATTGCTTCGCCAAACCATAGTTTAACAGAATCGATTTCGCATGGCCGATATGGAGATAGCCGTTCGGGTCAGGGGGAAAGCGGGTTTTTACCAGCCCAACCGAACCGTCGGCCAAATCCTTGTCAATGATTTGCTCGATAAAATGGCGGGATGCTTTCTCGCCTAAGTTCATTTCCATCGCTTCATCTTCTATGTTGGACACAGAATGACTCCTTTTAGTAAAATAACGCAATAATGCGGCTGAATACTATAGTATCATAAATCACACGCACGAGCCAATTAAATCCTTCCAAGGGAAAATGCGAAGCATTTTTATAAGTCGATACGTCAGTATCGACATTATATCATAAATCACACGCACGAGCCAATTAAATCCTTCCAAAAGTCGATACGTCAGTATCGACATTATATCATAAATCCACACGCACGAGCCAATTAAATCCTTCCAAGGGAAAATGCGAAGCATTTTTATAAGTCGATACGTCAGTATCGACATTATATCATACTTTTCTTAGTAAATAAAGGGCAATCAAAAATTAGTGTTTAAAATGACGCATCCCGGTAAAAACCATTGCCATTCCATATTGATTGCATTTATCAATCGATTTCTGGTCATTAAGTGAACCGCCCGGCTGAATGATTGCCGTAATTCCGGCATGATATGCCGCTTCAACCACATCATCAAAAGGGAAAAAGGCATCCGAAGCTAAGACCGCGCCATGGGTTGCCTCGGCATTAATTAATTCTTTCGCGTGTTCTATGCTTTGTTTTGCCGCCCAAATCCGGTTGACCTGCCCTGGGCCGATTCCGACGCTTTGCCCATCCTTCACCACGGCAATTCCGTTTGATTTGACGTATTTTACGACTTTCATGCCAAATTCCATGTCCGCAATCTGCTGTTTGCTAGGGGCTTTATTGGTCACTACTTTAAAGTCTTTTTCCCCATAAAGTTTTGCGTCAACTGTCTGGACTATCATGCCGCCGTTTACTTTTTTCATGTCAAGGGCATCTTCTGGCTGCGGCACTCCGATATCTTTTAATTCAAGGACGCGGATATTCTTTTTGGCACAGAGGATATCAAGCGCGTTTTTTTCATAAGCAGGAGCAACAATGACTTCCAGAAAAATATTCTGCATTTCCTGCGCAATTTTTTCAGTTAACTCACGGTTGCAAACAACGATTCCGCCAAAAATTGAAGTTTTGTCAGCGTTAAAAGCTTTTGTCCATGCCGATGTAATATCATCGGCTATGCCAACGCCGCAGGGATTTCCATGCTTGCAAGCAACCACCGCCGGCTCGTCAAATTCTTTGAGCAGTTCTAAAGCACCGTTAGTGTCATTGATATTATTAAAAGAAAGCTCTTTGCCGTTTAGCTTTACCGCTTCAACCAAAGAACCGGGCTGTTTGCCGATTTGGCGATAAAAAGCCGCCTTTTGGTGGGGGTTTTCGCCATAGCGCATTTCCGAAACTTTTTCAAAAGTCATTGTCAGGGTCGGGCCAAAATCGGTATCGTTCCGCTCTTTTTTGAGATAGTCGGCAATCATTGCATCATAATTGGACGTATGGGCAAATACTTTTTGCATTAGGTAAAATTTGGTTTCTAAAGAAACTGCCTTGTTTTCTTTGAGTTCGCCTAAAACGGTCTGGTAATCAGCCGGGTCAGTGATGACTGTGACATCTTGGTAGTTTTTGGCTGCTGAGCGGAGCATGGCCGGGCCGCCAATATCGATGTTTTCTATCGCTTCGGCGCGGGTGACATCGGGTTTTGTGATGGTTGCTTTAAAGGGGTAGAGGTTTACAATTACGAAATCGATTGTCTCAACGGAGAGTTCGCGTAATTGACTCATGTGGTCAATATTGTCCCTGATGGCAAGGATTCCGGCGTGGACTTTGGGGTGGAGGGTTTTCACCCGTCCGTCAAGGCACTCCGGGAAGCCTGTCACTTCTTTAATTTCAAGGGCTGGGATCGCTTCTTTTTTAAGCAGGGCGTATGTTCCGCCTGTTGAGATGATTTCGATGTTTAGGTTATGAAGTTCTTTGCAAAATTCTGCTATTCCGGTTTTGTCTGAAACGCTGATTAGGGCTCTCATTTGCTCTCCTTGTTATTTCTTTTATTATCTGTTTAGATTTGCTAGCTACGCGCTTTGGCAGGCTGAATAAGTATTTATTTGCGGGCGCGGGGTATTTGTTCCACGCAGACGCGCTTTCGCTCGTGAGAAGCGTTGCGTTACATAATCCAGCAAAATACGCTGGCTAAGTAACGACACTTCTCAAGGGTCTGCGGTTGGAATCAAATCCCCACGCCCGCAAGCCGTACTCTTCGTAGCGCAAGCCAGATTGCACCCCAAGCCGTACTCTACGTAAGCGCAAGGCAGGTGCAAACTCCAAAGCGGGCCCTTGAGAGATGTCGGCACTAGGTTTCGTACTTTGAAGCCGCAAGCCGCACTATGCGTAAGCGCAAGACAGGTGCAAATTCCAAAGCGGGCCCTTGAGAACGTAGGCACTAGGTTTCGTACTTTGAAGCCGCAAGCCGCACTATGCGTTAGCGCAAGGCAGGTGCAAACTCCAAAGCGGGCCCTTGAGAGATGTCGGCACTAGGTTTCGTATTATGAAACCGTAGTGCCGCTACATCTCTCATGGAGCGAGAGCGGGCCCCAGCTTGGAGTTATGCAACCTGACGAAGCGCGTATCTAATTAAATGCAGCCCGCAAATAATCGCTTATCTTAGCTCTCAATACTGTAATTCGGGGCCTCTTTTGTAATATGGATATCGTGCGGATGGCTCTCTTTTAGCGAAGCCGCCGTTATCTTCACGAAACGCCCATTGGCGATTAATTCGGGAATATTCGCAGCCCCACAGTAACCCATGCCGGAACGCAGCCCGCCTAAAAGCTGGAAGACCGTATCTTCAACCGAACCTTTATAAGCAACACGCCCCTCAACTCCCTCAGGGACTAGTTTCCGCGCATCAGTTTGGAAATAGCGGTCTGCTCCGCCGCATTCCATCGCGGCAATAGAACCCATGCCCCGGTAAACTTTGTACTTCCGGCCTTGGTATAGTTCAAAAGTACCAGGGCTTTCATCACAGCCAGCAAACAGGCTGCCAATCATCACAATATTTGCTCCGGCAGCTACCGCTTTGGTTATGTCGCCGGAATACTTTATCCCGCCATCGGCGATAATCGGAATCCCATATTTTTTTGCTTCACTTGCGGCATCCATAATCGCCGTAATCTGGGGAATCCCAATCCCGGCAACAACCCTCGTTGTGCAAATAGAACCGGGCCCAATGCCTACCTTTACCGCGTCCGCCCCGGCTTCAATCAAAGCCTTTGCCCCCTCGGCTGTTGCGATATTGCCCGCGACAACATCAATCTGCGGATATTTTTCTTTAACCATCTTCAAGCAATTAATGACATTTTTCGAATGGCCATGGGCTGAATCCAAAACAATGACATCAACGTTGGCATTGGCTAAAGCACTGACCCGGTCAAGAATATTGGCGGTGATTCCTACGGCTGCCCCACATAAAAGCCGCCCATATTCATCTTTGGCCGAAGACGGGTATTTTATCGCTTTTTCAATATCCTTGATGGTAATCAGCCCGGCAAGATTGAAATTCTCATCAACAATCGGGAGTTTTTCAATCCGGGCCTTTGCCAGAATCAGCTTGGCCTCATCTAAGGTAATCCCTTTTCTGGCGGTGATAAGGCCCTCGCTGGTCATTGATTCTTTAATTTTTTTGGTAAAATCTGTTTCGAATTTTAGATCACGGTTGGTCAGGATTCCAACCAAGCGGCGGCCCTCGGTGATTGGCACACCGGAAATCCGGAATTTGGCCATCAGGGCATCAGCATCAGCTAATGTATGTTCGGGAGATAATGAGAACGGGTCGGTGATAACTCCATATTCAGAACGTTTGACTTTATCTACTTCTTCAGCTTGGGTCTCGATGGGCATATTTTTGTGGATAATCCCGATTCCGCCTTGCCTTGCCATCGCAATTGCCATCCGGTGTTCAGTCACGGTATCCATTCCGGCACTCATCATCGGGATATTTAAGCTTATCCTTTTTGTCAGGTTTGTTTTTAGCTCCACTTCATTGGCAATTATCTGCGAGTATGCCGGAACTAATAAGACATCATCAAATGTAATTCCTTCTCCAATAATCTGGCTCATTTTCTGCTCCTTTGTGAATCGTTTGATTATTTTTTTTCGATTAATTAATAAACTTTAACAGTAAACTGGCCAATGGTCAAGCTGCCATTTCAACAAATTTTTGCGAATATCATGGCAAGTTTTATGCAAATTGCTATCAGGGCCGTAAAATCAAGTCCTGTGTTCGATGACGCCGCTTATCTCCGGGCAGCCTTGAAAAATAAATTTGCCCATTTTCGTAACCGAGGACGGCAAGACCGCTTTACTAAGCCGGACGCAGTTTTTAAAAGCATAATCGCCGATTTCCTTAATTCCGTCGCCCAGATTTACATAAGTCATCTTTTCACAACCTGACATCGCGTAATTTCCAATCCGCTTGACGCTGCCAGGAATTGCCAAAAAATGTAAATTCTGGCAATTTTCAAAAGCATGGTCACCAATATCCGCAACCGAATCAGGAAGCTTACATACCGCCAGGCTGGTACAGCCAAAAAACGCCCATTTCCCAATTCGCAAAACCCGCTCCGGCAAAGATACAGTCAATAGGTTTCCGCAATTCCGGAATAAGGCTTCACCAATGAAAGATAATTGCTTGGGTAAAATAATTGCTGACAGGCTTGAGCATTCGGAAAAAGCATAATCGCCAATTTCGCCAACAGTTTCGGGAATGACTTTTACCGTAAGGCTGCGGCAATTAGAAAAAGCCCCCTCGCCGATATACTCTACCCCCGCGGGCAAAGTAAGCGCAGCAAGCTTGTGGCAATATGCAAAAGCGCTATTGCCGATTGAAGTAATTGTAGGGGGAATATTAATCGTTTCTAGCTGCTCGCAATAAAGAAAAGTATGGTTGCGGATTTTTGTTATTCCGCCTGGAATTTCAATTTCCTTAAGGCTCTTACAATAAGCAAAAGCCCAGCTGCCAATCCGGGTAAGGTTTTCGGGCAAAATAAAATAAAGAATGCTGCGGCAATTTTGGAAAGCATAACGGCCGATGACAGTAAGTGACGCGGGCAAATTGATGATCGGCAGGCTTTGGCAATTTGCAAAAGCATAATCGCCAATCTTAATAATTTCCGCGGGCAAATTAATTTCCGGCAAAGCAACACATTCCTTAAAAGCACCGTCATCGACCAAGACTACCGACTCCGGGATTTCCACCTTGATAAGGCTCCGGCAGCCCTCAAATAATCCTTTGCTGATTTCTGTCAGCCCACCGGGAAGTGATGCCTGTTTTAGTTTTTTGCAAAATGAAAAAGCATCTTCGCCAATTGATGAAAGCCCGGCCGGCAAGTGAATTTCTTCTAATTCTTCACAGCCGCGGAAAACGCCGTTGCCAATTTTTTCCAGATGGCGGGGAAGGTTGATTTCTGAAAGATTGCGGCAGTAAGAAAAGGCATAATCGCCAATGCTTAGAACGCTATTGGGAATATTTACCTTTTTTAGGAAGTGTAAATCGCGAAAAGCATCCCTGCTTATTGCCACGACCCCATCCGGTATCGTGACTTCATGTGCCTCAATATTTTCAGCACTTATTAGAACATCATCCTTGATCTTCATAATATACCCTTGCATTTCACAAGCAGCGTTTCAGAAACCGCCAAATTAGGGGGAACTTAATTCCATTTTGCTATTTTATTAATCAAAACGCGCCTTGCGTTTTACGCAGCTTGCGTTTTACGCATATTGCGTTTTTTGCACACTTAGTCTTTATGCACCTTGCGCGGAGCAATCATATGAATTGCTTTTACCATTTCAGCATTAGGCTCAAAAATAATCTTTTTTGTCCCGTCATAAAACATGACATACCGGGTATCCGGCTGGCTTACAATCCCGCTGGAAAAGTCCGTTACCTGGGCGGTGCGGTTCTTAAAGCCATCAAGATGATATGAATTAATCGGCGCTAATATCTCCATTCTTTCGATTTCATAATTGGCCGCTTTCTTCCGGCGGCTCCGGTTAAGGACCTTGTCAATTGAAAGCTGGCGGTCAACATAGAGGTATTCATATTCTATTTCGGTATAAAGCCCGACAAAATATGCGATTCCAGCCGTAACGATTCCAATAAGCAGAAACACAAATCCCCCCATCATGCCCAAAACAATGAAAATGACCGTTATCATAATCAGGAAAGTTTTAAGAAACTTCATGATGAGGTTGGGTTTTCTTTTAATCATACATTCGACATACGTTTCATTCATCTTGGCTTTGCCTTTCGTATTTACCTTAGGGAATGCTTAAGCACATCAAGATGTGCTGCGTCCCTTTTTTATATTCCATGCCTTTCTACTATATTAGTACAATCTGGCGCAATTTACAATAGCTTATTGACATTGATGGGGAGAAAAGATATATTGGTGAAGTAAAGAACCTACCCACCGATTAAAGGAAGGATATTCAAATGTCAGAAAACCCTAGTTCCTGGTCAGTCGCGGCCGAAATTCGCGCCGAGCAAAAAGCCGCCCTTAAAGATATGTCCCGCAAGAAAAAACTGGCTTACTTTTGGGAATACTACAAAATCCATACGATTGTCACGATTATTTCTTGTGCGGTTTTATTCAGCATTTTATATAATATGTTCACTAACAAAGACTACTCCTTTTATGCCATCATTATTAATTCTTACGAATTATCCGGTGAAACCATTGCCGATGAGTTCAGCACTTTTGCTTTGCTTGACAATGATCGGACCAAATGTTTTGTTGAAACTGATACCCATCTTGACATTGACGATTTTTCCCCCTATGAAGCGGCGACGGTCCAAAGGATTATGGCAACAGTCATTGCCGGGCAGCTTGATACAATCATAGCAGATGCCCACACCTTTACTTATTTTTCCGATGCCGAGTTTTTTGAGGATTTGAGGCTAATCCTTAGTGAAGATGAGCTTAAGCGTTATGAAGACAGGTTTTTTTATCTTGACCAGGCTCTAATTGATGAGCGGAACAACACTCAGAACCTCGATGATTTTTTAGAAATAACAATAAAAACCCCTGCGGAAAAAATTGCCGAAATTGACTGGCGCAGTCAACCGGAACAGATGAAAAATCCAGTCCCGGTTGGCATTTTCATAACTGATTCGCCGCTGATTAAGGACGCATATTTTGACAATGCCTTTCCGGTTCTAGGGATTGTCGGCACGTCCACTAAAATCGAAAGTGCGGTGTTGTTTGCGGAGTTTTTACTCGACTTCCCTTAACCTTTCAATAAGTGTTGCCCTTGATATATTCCGATAAACTATTGCCGGGACAATAAAGCTGATGGCAAGGATAAGAGTGTATATTGCCAAAATATGGAAAAGCGGATAATTAAGCTTTATCGCTTCGTCAATACTGCCCGCATATAATATCAAACCATAGGCAATCAAATTTCCAATTGTCGCCGAAAGCAGCAATGAAACCTTACCTCTCCAACCTACCACGCTTCCCAAACCTTGTGTAGAAAATGTCCTGAAATGCAAAAAACCGCGCCTAAAATGTCAATCCGCCTTACGATTACTTTTCTATAAAAAAAGCTGCGATATTAATCGCAACTTTTAATATTTATAGTTTCTCTTAGATTGGAAATTTGCTATTTGCTTTGCTTTCTAGCTCTATTTCTTCAACTAGGTATTCGTCACTGCGGCAGTGCATATGGGAAATGCCCTCCCGCATTTCTTGATAAGTATCAGAATTGTAAAATATGTCCAATGCTTGCCTAAGACTTATATCTTTTAACTTCGAAAAAGTTTCAATCGTGCTGGCATATTTATGCTGGAGTAAAGTGCGGTTAGCTTTCATTGATATACCTCACTAGAAATGAAATGCAAATATTCATCAATTATTGCTTGATTTTTAAAGCAATATTGGATATTAGGCTTTTCATAACGCAATTTTTTGATTGATTCTGATTTGCTGATTAGCCCATCGAAATATAATTGAATTGTATCAAAGACCTTATCATTTGCAACGCCGCCAATAACCACATCGTAACCGTCAATTAACACTCCGCTGCGGCATTTTACAATAAAATCAAACCATTCATCTGAGTAAGCTTTGAATTCCAGTATTTTTATGTCTTTTTTCAGTATTAACTCATCCAACTCATATGTCGTTACGATACTTTGCCCATGTTTGCGTTTGAATCTTTCTGACCAACGTACCGCTTGCTCTTTGATGGGGGTCGTATAAAATCCACGTCCAAAATCTACATTTTCTCGCGAAAATGATATTTCTGGTTTTTCTACCGTCAAATGCGAACCATGAAAAAGCATCATAAATTCAATCCCTTATTCTCCATATATTCAATAATATCATTAACAATATACTCTTTACCTTGCGTATGGAGAGTGCCATAGTTCGGGATTATATAGTCGTCAAGGATATTATTTTCCCCGGTAATCAACCTGTATATCTCTGCACCATTTTTGTTAAGACGCTCGGCAATATTTTCAATGCAGAAAACGGTAAAATCCAGCTCTTTTTTATTCATTATCCTCACCTTATTTCATGCGGCCTACTCCACAAAAGTATCATAAATAGCTTTAATTGCCGTCTCAAAATCCTCATTTGCGACACCAATAATGATGTTTAACTCACTTGAACCCTGGTCAATCATGCGGATATTGATGTTGGCGTGGGTAAGGGCGGAAAATAAACGGCCTGCCGTTCCGCGGGTTGATTTCATTCCGCGGCCAACAACGGCGATTGTCGCTAAATCACCCTCAATTTCGATATGGTCCGGGTGGGCCAAACGGTGGATTGCCGCGACAACTTTTTGCTCTTTATCCGCAAACTCATCCTGATGGACAAACACAGTCAAGGTATCGATGCCGGAGGGCATATGCTCAAAGGAAATGCCATTGTCTTCAAAGGCCTGCAATACTTTCCTGCCAAAGCCGATTTCGGAATTCATCAAATCCTTGTCAACATTCACCGCACAGAAGCCTTTTTTGCCCGCAATGCCAGTAATGACATATTTTGATTTTTGGCAAGTGCTTTCAACTATCCAAGTTCCGCTGTCTTCCGGCCTGTTAGTATTGCGGATATTTATCGGGATGGCCTCTCTCCTGACCGGGAAAATGGCTTCTTCATGCAAAACGCTTGCCCCCATGTATGCCAATTCGCGCAGCTCCCGATATGTAATCGTTTCAATCGATTCCGGATTCTTGACTATATTAGGGTCAGCAATCAGAAAGCCGGAAACATCAGTCCAGTTCTCATAAACATCTGCCATGACTGCCCGCGCAACGATTGAGCCCGTGATGTCTGACCCGCCCCGCGAAAAAGTTTTGACTTTTCCGTTCTCATAAGCCCCATAAAATCCGGGGATAACGGCATTTTCTGCCTTTTCTAAGCGTGACGCCAGAATCCGGTTAGTAACCTCGGCATCAAAATGGCCGTCCTCATCAAAGCGGATTACCGAAGCTGCGTCGATAAACTCAAAACCTAAGTATTTTGCCATAATAATGCCGTTTAGGTATTCACCGCGTGAAGCGGCGTAACTAGTCCCGGCATGGGCGGTAAAGTTCTTCTCAATTACGGCAAATTCATCATCTAATATTAAATCCAATCCAAGGCCGTCAATAATTTCCTGATAGCGTTTTTTTATCGCCAGCAAATCTTTTTTGAAACCCTTTTCACTTTTCGCTTTGGCGTAACAAACATAGAGCATATCTGTGACTTTCATGTCAGCCGGAAAGCGTTTTCCGGGTGCAGACGGAATGACAAAGCGGCGTGCTTTGTCGGCGCGGACTATATCGGCGGCTTTTTTGAATTGCTCGGCATTGGCAAGGGAGCTGCCGCCGAATTTTACGACTGTATTCATGAAAAATTGTGTCCTTTCTAACAAAAATATTACTTTATTTCCTATCTATTTTAGGAACTCGTTTATTAATGTGTGACCTGCTTCGATAAAATCACCGCTTGCTTGGCAATCGGCTTCGTTATAGCTTCGCCCCGGTATAGTGACACTGGTGTCATAAATGACATTGCTGTCATAAATTAAAAATGGGACGCTGTCGGCGGTGTGGGTACGTAACTTAAGAGGGGTCGGGTGATCCGGCATTATCAGCAGACGGAAATCCTCGCCGCTTTCGCTTAAGCGTCTAAAAACTGGGGCTATCACTTTTTCATCAAGGTATTCAATGGCCTTAATCTTATTATTTAAATCGCCTTGGTGGCTCATTTCATCAGGTGCTTCAATGTGGATATAAGCAAAATCGTAACCGTCATTTAAGAGGGCGTTTGATGCTGCTTCAACCTTTCCGGCATAATTCGTATGGAGCGTGCCGTTCGCCCCAGGGACATTGGCTATTTTCATGCCGCTTGCCGCGCCGATTCCTTTAAGCAAGTCAACAGCGGAAACCATAATCGCTTTTTTCCCGGTTTTATCCGCAAATATTGGCAGGTTTGGCTTCGTTCCAGCCCCCCAAAACCAAAAGCTGTTGGCGGGATTTTTGCCATTTTGCTTGCGAAGAATATTAAGCGGATGGTTCTTTAAAATAGTAAAGCTTTGCTCCATCACCTTCCTAAAAACCGGGTCGCTTGGGAGATGCGGGCCGATTCTATCCCCTAATACATCGTGCGGAGCGGTGAAGCCAAGGACTTTTCCTTTTTCCCAAATCAGGCAATGGCGGTAGCTAGTTCCGGTATAAAGGCAAAATCCTGATTCTTTAAGGTATGCGGCTAACCCTTCCTTTGCTGCTTTTAAAAGAATGTCGGCCTCTTCGGTCGTAATTTCCCCGGCGCTATGGTCGATTATCACTTGCTCGCTGTAGCCTAAGTTTTGTTCGGAAACAGTCACGAGGTTAAGGCGGACGGCAATATCGCCGTCTTTCATCGGGGCTCCAATGCTCAACGCCTCAAGCGGGGAACGGCCGGAATAATATTTGCGCGGGTCAAACCCTAACACCGAGAGGTTGGCCGTATCGGATCCGGGACTCATTCCCGCCGGAATAGTCTTGGCCATGCCGAGACGGCTTTTCTTGCTAAGAAGATCAAGTGCCGGGGTCTTGGCATAAGCCAGCGGAGTCTTACCCCCTAATTCTTTGATTGGTTCGTCCGACATTCCGTCGCCCAAAATTATGACATATTTCATAATGCAATCCTAATCCGGCTGATGATTTTACCATCAAGCAATTTTTCTTTTTCGGCAAATGACGCTTCGGTAAGATGGGCGGTAATAAAGGCAATTTCGCCATCGCGCATAGGTGACACTAGTGTCATATCGGGAAATAGCTCCTCTGCTTTTTCTTTATTTTCCGGGGTATCAATAATGCGGACAAAAAATTGGCCAGAGCGTTTTGAAAACGGCGCAACGGTTATGTTTTCTTTGTCCCAAAAACACATCACGGTTTTGCCGAGATGGCGGGCGCAGTCGATCACATCAGCAACTACTGCGCTTGCAGTCGGCAATTTCCCCGCCCCTTTGCCGTAATACATCGAGTAACCAAGCATATTGCCATGGACATATATTCCGTTAAAAGTGCCGTTAACAAAATAAAGCGGATGCTCTTTGCTAATCATAAATGGCGCAACACAAGCGTAAAAATTGTTATCTTCATCATATTTGCTTATTGCCAATAGCTTGATTGTCTGGTTAAGGGAATTGGCATAGGCAAAATCATCTTTTGTGATTCTTTTGATTCCCTCGGTATAGATTTCCTTGTAATTGACGTTCTTTGTCGTCATTAATGAAGATAAAATCGCCAGCTTACGGCAAGTATCATGGCCTTCAATGTCGGCCGCCGGATTTTGCTCGGCATAACCAGAAGCCTGGGCTTCTTTTAGGGCTTCAAAAAAATCAGCACCCTCTTTTTCCATTTTCGACAGGATAAAGTTGGTCGTTCCGTTAAGAATGCCTGTAATTTCGTCTATTTTTTCCGCTGTCAGAGAGTAATTAAGCGGCCGGATAATCGGTATTCCGCCTCCAACACTTGCTTCAAAGAGGTAATTGCATTTCTTTTCACTGGCAATGCTGATTAATTCGGGGCCGTGGTCCGCTACTAACTCTTTGTTCGAAGTGCAAACACTTTTCCCTGACAATAAAGCGCGTTTAGTAAAATCATATGCCGGATTGATTCCGCCCATCGTCTCACAAATTATCTGGATTTCGGGGTCATTTAAAATCAGCTCAAAATCGCTGGTTATTTTGTCCTCATATGGATCACCGGGAAATTTACGGATATCCAAAATATATTTGATTGAAAGCTCGGCATTGGCTTTTATGCTGATTTCGTCTTTGTTTTTTTCGATAACCTCAACAACACCGCTTCCAACAGTGCCATATCCGAGGACTGCCATTTTTATCATAGGTTTTACCTTTCTAATCTGTCATTGCGGTTCAATCCGCAATCTCGTTTCCTGTCATTGCGGATTTAATCCGCAATCCCGTTTAAAATTTTTAATGATTGGCCAATCAAATGCACCGATTGCTTGGTGATTTCGCCATTATAAACTGAAATCGCCGACCCGGTCAAATATATTTTTTTCATCTCCCGGTCCCAATTTACCATTATTTCACCGCCGGGCAGGAAAACTGTTATTTCATCATCGGTTAACGAATTAAGGACACAGGCAACAAGAACGGCACACGCGCCGCTTCCGCAAGCTAAGGTTTCACCGCAGCCTCTTTCCCAGACCCGCATCCGGACGTTTTTCCGGTCAATGACTTCAATAAATTCAACATTAGTCCGCTTAGGAAAACGCTGATGGTTTTCAAACAAGGGGCCTAAGTGATTAATATCAAGGGCATTTAAATCAGGATAAACTATCACCGCGTGTGGGTTTCCCATCGAAACGCAGGTCATTTTGTATTCTTGCCCATTTATGTCGATTGCTTCATTGGTACACCAAGCATTTTTCGAGATGACCGGGATTTTTTTCGCCGTCAATTCCGGAGCCCCCATATCAACGCGGATCGATGTCACCAGCTTGCCGATGACATTCAATATAAGATAATATATTTTCCCGCCGCTTTCAATCGAAACCTCCGTCCCTTTAATCATTTTTGCGTCAAAGAGGAATTTTCCCATTCCGCGGATTCCATTGCCGCATATTTCGGAAAAAGTGCCGTCCTGGTTGTACATTTCCATCTTAAAATCAGCCTTATCCGAGGCTTCAATAAAAATAAGGCCATCGCTGCCAATCCCGAAGTGGCGGTTGCTTAGGTTAAACGCTAAACGGTTTTTTTCAGCATCGCTTATCTTCTCAATCAGGTTATTAATATAGATGTAGTCATTGCCACAGCTTTGTAGTTTTGAAAATCGCATATGAATAATATAGCAGAAGAGATGAAGAATTGCAATGGAATATGGTATATCAATATTTCAATATTAAGGAAAAATATATTTGACAAATAAAGCCAATATGATGTAAAATATTAATGAGGTACTATAGATGATAATACAAGATTATTATACTAATGGCGGAAAAAATGTAATTAAAGAGTTTTTACATGATTTACCAAGGGAAGAGCAATTAGAGGGTTATAGAATCCGGCATAATATTATTAAGTACGGTATAGAAGTTTTCAAGTTAATTAATGCAAGGCAATTAAAAGGCAAACTATGGGAGATTAAATTTTTTGATAATCGGATAATGTATGTTATCGCAGAAAGCGTCCATTTTCTTCATGCCTGCAAGAAGCAAAAGGGCAAAGCTGAGAAATTTGAACTTGATAAAGCAATTCAAAGAGCTAAAGAACGCGATTTATTGTAGGAGGATATTGCAATGCCATTTAGACCAGCTGATCCAGAAGAGGAAATAAAAGAATTAAATGCTTTATTAGATTCTGATCCAATGCTTAGGCAAAAATTTATAGCCGATCAAAAAGAGTTTGAGTTTCGATTAAATTTGGCTCGAGCAAGGAAAGATCGAAATTATACCCAGACCAAAATTAAAGAAATTACAGGTCTTACCCAACAAGCAATAAGTAGAATTGAAAAAGGTTCAAAGGATAGAAGCCCGACCTTAAATACTTTGCTTCGTTATTTGGATGCTATTGGCTGCGAATTAACAATAACGCCTAAGAAATCCTATTAATGATTTTTTGGGGCATTTTATGAAATATCGAGTCTGTGATAAAAAGTCTGTAATTGCTGCACTTTTTACAACCAAAACGCGAAAAGCACTCTCACGAGTGCTTTTCACATCATGTACGCGAGAAGATTCGAACTCCCGACCTTCTGGTCCGTAGCCAGACGCTCTATCCAGCTGAGCTACGCGTACATCGTATGCAAATTAAAGAGCTTAAATTTGCAACGAAATTAATTTTACAGCAAGAAGCTGATTTTGTCAAGCGTCAATTTATCTTGAATCACCCATGAAAAACAAGCCAATCACTCCAGGGCCAGTATGGGCGCCAATAATCGGGCCGGCAAAATTTATCATGAAATTCTGGATGCCCATCCGATTCTTCACTTGCTCTTTTACATATTCGGCATCTTCAATGCAATCACCATGAATGATAAAAACTTCATCATTTTCTCCCCGGTATGCCCCTTTTTCTTCCATATAATCAACGAGCGAATCCAGGGATTTTTTCCGGCCGCGGGTTTTCCCAAGAACCGCAAGCTTTCCTTCATCATTAACGTGAAGCTGCGGCTTGACGGACACCATCGTCCCGACAACTGCTGCCGCTTTGCTGACACGCCCGCCGCGGTATAAATGGTTCAAATCATCAACCGTAAGAACGTGGACGACTTTTAACTTGTTTTCCTTAACCCATTCCGCAACCTCATCCATGCTTTTGCCCTGCTCCCTAAGGGATACCGCCTTGTGGACGATTAGGGCTTCACCCATCGAAGCACATAATGTATCAATAACAATAATATTACAGTCAGGATGCTCCGCCATCATTTCCTCGGCTGCAATCAAGCCGCTTTGGAAAGTGCCGGAAAGCCCTGAAGAAAAAGCTAAATAAAGGATATTTTTGTCTGTCTGGTAAAACTCTTCAAATCTTTTTTTGGCTTCATCTGGATTAACCTGTGATGTCGTTGGCATTTTCCCTTTGCGCATTAATTCATAGAAATTTTCTATGCTAAGCTCCTGCCCTTGGCCATATATCGCACCCTCAATAATATAGCTTAAGTTAATGCAGCCTATTTCATGCTTTAAAAGATACTCTTCCGGCAAATCCGCTGTGCTGTCCGTGACAATTTTAAATTGATACATTAGTTCCTCCATGCTAAAAATATTTAACCCCCCATTTATCATACACTATTAAACAAAATATTGCAATCAAACTAATAAAGCAGGGTCTATATAATCATAACCAAGTGCTTCCGCGACGCCTTTATTAGTGATTTCACCTTTGTAAGTATTAAGCCCAAGCTTTAGTTCAGCGTCATTCAAGATAATATCTTTCATCGTTGTTGAAACAATGCGTTTAAGATATTGGATTGTCATCCCAGTCAGGGCATAAGTTGATGTTTTAGAAACCGCGCCCGGCATATTTGCGACTGAATAATGGATAACGCCGTGTTTTTCATATGACGGATTTTCGTGGGTAGTCACTCTGTCAATTGTTTCTACGCTTCCGCCTTGGTCGATGGCAACGTCAACAATGACTGACCCTGCCGGCATCGACTTTACCATTTCTTCCGAAACCAGGCATGGTGCTTTTGCCCCGGGAACTAAAATTGCGCCGATTAAAAGGTCAGCCGTTTTCAAAGCGGCGGCAATATTGTAGGCACTGCTCATGAGAGTTGTGATTTTCCCGCCAAAAATATCATCAAGATATATCAAACGTTTTCGCGAAATGTCAAATACCGTCACCCTTGCCCCCATCCATGAAGCCATTTTTGCTGCATTTAGCCCGACATTTCCGCCGCCAAGAATAACTACCTCGGCCGGGGCAACCCCTGGCACTCCCCCTAACAGCATTCCTTTGCCGCCATTATTTTTCTGGAGCAGGGCGGCGCCAATTTGGATTGACATTCTTCCTGCGACTTCACTCATCGGCGAAAGCAGCGGAAGAGAGCCGTCCTCGGTCTGGACAGTCTCATAGGCAAAAGCGGTGATTTTTTTCTTTTTAAGAAATTCCGCCTGCTCTTTATCAGCAGCCAGATGAAGATATGTATAAAGCAGCTGCCCCTCGCGGAAATACCCATATTCGCTGGGGATCGGCTCTTTTACTTTCACGATTATGTCTGCCTCATCAAAAATTTTCGCTTTATCCGTATATATGGCCGCTCCGGCTTTGATGTAATCCTCGTCCGTAATGTCGCTTCCTAGGCCTGCGCCAGCCTCAACGATTACTTTGTGCTTCATCTTCACCATTTCATAAACGCCATCTGTGACCATTCCGACGCGGTTTTCATTGTTTTTTACCTCTTTTGGCACTCCGATTATCATAATGAATCCTTTCTTAATGAAAATTTCTTATTTTATTCTACCCTAATTCTATCATGCTGCGCAATAAAATTTGAAAAAAAAATTGCCCGCTATCCTTATCAGCTGCATAATGTAACAGTTTTCGACAAATTTCATATAATGAAATAAGAAAAAGCACGGAAAATAGTGTAGATTCTTTCTGCATGAGGTGTAAAATGGATATAATCAACGACAGTAAATTATGCAGTTGCACTTGTAAAAATAAATGCGGCTGCAACCATAATTGTAACTGCCCTAATCGATGTTCTTGCGGTTGCACTTGCCCAAGGTGCTGCCTAAGAGGGCCACGCGGAGAGCAAGGCCCACCGGGGGAAAAGGGCGAGCAAGGCAAACAAGGGCCACCGGGGGAAAAAGGCAAGCCAGGGCCGCCGGGAGAAAAAGGTGAGCAAGGCAAACAAGGGCCACCGGGCAAATGTGAATGTAAAGACTGCTGCCCTTGCCATTCTGAGGGCGAATTGGTAGAAAATGGAAATTTTGAACTATGGAATGCGAGCAACGACCCGGTTGGCTGGATTCGTTTCCCGGTCAGTTTATTTACCGGGGTCTTCCGGATTAGTGAAGATGTGCTTTCAGGCAACTTTTCCGCCGGAATCAAAAATGCAACTGCCCAGCAGGATGTCCGTGTTAATCCGGGCTGCTTTTACCGTTTTTCATTTTCGGCACGAACCAACCACAGCAATTCGTCACTTAATGCAATAGTGACTTTTTTAGATGAAAGCCAAAATGAAATTGAAACGGCAGCGGAAATAATTATCCGGCCGTCATTGCTTCCCATTAGTCCCAGCACATTCAATTATTATAGCCGGGTGACTAAAAAAGCTCCGCCGGAAACCTTTTATGCCCGGATTAGGTTGAGGGCATATACGTCAGGCAATCCCTCCGAATATGTTTTCATTGATGATGTTTCACTGTTTGGGATTTAGGCAGTATTATGATATGAAAAACTCCGGCTTGATAAAATGAAATCGAGATTTTATCAAGCCGGAAATCATATCTTAGCCCTTTAGCCCTTTTTTTCGATAAGCTAAAACAAACAGGACCGCAAAAACAGTTATGTTCGCCGCAATCACCAGCAGCGGTTTTTTCATGTCCGCAGAAAAATCATTAACAATGACGTTGATTTGCTGGGTATAAAGAATTCCTGCGGCTTTTTCCACCGTTTCATTAAAATTCGCAATCATGGGGGTAAAGCCGATGATTACGGCAATCGGCGTTGCAAGCCCCCCCGCGGCCTGGGCGTTTTTTGACCACATTCCAATCGTTGAGCCTAACAGGATTGAAGCGGCTGTCCCCGAACCCATGATGGAAAGAAACTTAAGGCAGTCCGTCCCGGTAAAACCGCCAATCAGATTAAAGATGATTGTTGTCACAAGCGCGGCAGCAAGGAAAAATCCGCCGACGCCAAGCAAATACTGGTGCGGCTTGACTCCGGCAATAATAAGGAAGCGCAAGCTCCTAGTTTCGATGTCTTCCGCAATCGCTCCGGCAACGGCCGTGATTAATCCCATTCCGGCAAAAATGCTTGCCATCATGGTGACAAACATATTATCCCCAAATTCATTATCCGGAATCGTAACGAATACCGTCATGATAAAAGCAACGGCGGGAAAAATGATAAACATCAGTAATACGGTCGGATTCTTAAACATATCCTTTGCTTGTTTTTTAAAAATTGCTTTGATAATTTTCATTCTAATTCTACCCCCGTCAGTTTAATAAATACTGTTTCCAAATCCGGAATTGTTTTATAGGAATTATGCCGCTCGCAAATCTTACTTGGCTCGCCTTGCTCAACTATTTTCCCTTGATGAAGCAGCGCGACATGATTACACAGCTTTACAGCTTCTTCCATATTGTGGGTGGTCAAAAATACTGTTGTGCCGTTTTCGCATAATCCTTTTATCAGTTTGTGGATGCCCTTTGCCGTGTTGGGGTCAAGCCCGCTGGTCGGCTCGTCAAGAAATAGTACTTTTGGCTCATGTAAAATTGCCCGCGCCAATGCCAGCCGCTGCCGCATTCCTTTTGAAAGCGTGCCGACGGATTTTTTTGCCGCGTCATAAAGCCCGACGTTTTCTAATGCTTCCAGCCCTTTTTTATGCGGTATTCCGTAAATATCCGCAAAAAGGTTTAGATTGTCAAGGCAGCTCAAACGGCTATACAGCCCGTCCGTGTCAAGCATAAGCCCTGTTTCAAATAGCGAAGCGCCTGTTTCAAAATTCCCCGCGTCAGCATCAAGCTGTTTGGTCAGGATATTAATGATGGTTGTCTTTCCTGCCCCGGAAGGGCCAAGCAGCCCGAATATTTCCCGCTCTCCTGCTTCAAACGTCACATCGGTAAGCACGGTGTTTGCCCCGAAACGTTTGACGATATTCTTCATTTTAATCATTTTTTATCTACTCCTTTCAATCATTCCCCTCAAACGGATTCACACCAAGCTTTGTAAAGTATGCCGCAATTGCTTTTTCTATATACGGCTCGGCGGCCGCCCATTTTTCCCTAAGACGCTTAGATGCCCAGCTGTCCTTTTTCGCTGCGAAATTCGTTAAATCAGGTATCAGGCTCATGTCGCCGCCCGTGGCATCCATGACCGTGTCCCAAAACTCTTTCGCAAACTTAAGGCCTTTTTCGCTGTCGGGCAAAACATTACTTTCCGAAAGTTCTTTAGCTTCGCTAAATAGCCGCTCCATCGGTATAATGATTTCGTTGGGGTCGCGGTTTTCAAACCGATTGCGGAATACTTCCATCGTTTTGTCTTCAAAATGCGTGACTACCCAATAATTCTCATTGCCCATTTGCATAAGGACAACGATATCGGCATATTTTCGCCAGTCTACCGTTTGCATCTTAAGCGTTTCTTCGCTAAGGCTTTCAATTGTTTTTAACGTCTTTTTTAAATCAGCGATTTTTTCGCGCATTGCGGCAGCTTGCTTATTAAGGACAGCGGCGACTTCCTTAGGCGTGTCAAGGGCGACAAGGCGGGTTTTGATGTCGTCAAGCGAAAAGCCTAAGTATTTCATCGACTGGATTTGGTGCAGCTTGACAACGTCCTTGTCATCGTAAAGCCTGCGTCCGCCCTCACTTACTTTCGATGGGCTAAGAAGCCCTTCCTTGTCGTAGTATTGCAGGGTACGGACGGTGGTTTTCATTTTTTTGGCAAGCTGCCCAACTGTCATGTAGCCTTGCGGTATTGCTCTTAATTTATCCATTTTATACCCCCTGCATTTCACAAGCGGAGCTTGTGAAAACTGCAAAAAACTAAAGTTTTTAAATTGAAAGTGGAAATTTTAATTTCCACATATCTCCTTCTTATGGTAGTTTAACAGATGACG
>Ga0099364_10002458_pt1 | contig 29496 bp, 25 predicted proteins | sample TergutTh196P3_FD_73070 | JGI IMG/M metagenome (GOLD analysis project Ga0099364, IMG submission 73070) | Microcerotermes parvus P3 segment gut microbial communities from Pointe-Noire, Republic of the Congo - Th196 P3 | ecosystem: Host-associated > Arthropoda: Insects > Digestive system > Gut ...
TATCATTTTATATGAAGCGCTTATCCGCTTTTTTATCGCTTGCCTTCATTTATCCCGCAAATCTTTGCGGCTGTTCCCGCTTTTTTGCGCGGAAAGGGACATTTTATGAATCTGTGCTTTGAGTTTCTGTGCTTCCAGCTTAATCGCCTTGTCCCTCATATGAGAGCGAACGATAAACTTACTACCTTTGGCTACTGCCTTCAGTTTGAAACCAAGAAATTCAGAGTAGTTTTTCTTGAGGTTGATAACTTTAGACTTTTCCTCCGATATATCCAGTCGCAGCCTATCGTGGAGCTATTGCTTTACAGCAACAAATACCTTGTTGGCATCGCTTCTGATTCTACAGAAAATTTTGAAGTCATCAGCATATCTAACCAAATACATTTCTTTAAGGGCTGTTCCTCTAAGGGCGCGAAATTTGTGAGACTTGCTCTTAGTGCCGTTTTTCTTTATATCACCTGAGTATTCATGTTTGGTCGGAATCTCCTCCCATTGACTTGCAATCCACCAATCCAACTCGTTCAAAACGATATTGGATAGTAGAGGGGATAGTATTCCTCCCTGCGGCGTACCCTTAGTTGGATATTCCACTGTACCGTCAGGCATAAGAATAGGCGCTTTGAGCATGGCTTTCACAATGCAGAGTAACTGTTTGTCCCTGACACCTAAAGTCCAGATCTGTTTTATGAGTTTCGAGTGATCGACATTATCGAAAAATCCTTTAATGTCGATGTCCACTACAAAGTGCAGGTTTTGTGCTTGGATCATCCTCATACACTGAGCAATTGCATTCTCAGCCGACCGGTTGGGTCTGAAACCATTGCTTCGCTCATGGAATTTCGCTTCACAGATGGGGTCAAGAACTTGCAGAATACACTGTTGAATCAGCCTGTCCCAGATTGCGGGAATGCCCAGGGGGCGAAAACCGCCGTTTGCTTTTGGTATTTCTACTCTCTTAACTGCTTTTGGGGTATACCATGCCAACTTTTTGCGAATCTTTGCAACCAACTCTTCTTTTGGGATAGAAGCTAAGTCTTTGATGTTGAGTCGGTCGACTCCCGAGGTATAGCTGCCTTGGTTACGTTTGAAATTGCGATAGGCCAGTCCGATGTTATCTTCGCTTGTGATTACGTTCATCAGACTTGTGAAATCCTTACTTGCTAAACTGTCTGCGTATAGCCTATCAAGGGTGGCAGTCATATCGTAATACTCGGAATGTCTAAGGCGTGCGTTCTTTTTCGTTTTGGTCGCAGTAGCCAATGGACATCACACTCCTTTCGGCGAGTGACTTTTTGGTCATACTCGAATCCACTGTTAATTCATCATTAGAAAATTGAATATTGTCGACTAGTGCCTATCCCTCCACGGCTTGTTATCACCGCTTCATAGGTACTGTGGCACCACTTTCACCAGAAATTAGACGGCTTATTTACTTCGTCCGCCGACCCCATAACGGAGCTTTCTGGTTTACCACGTTCCAATAATCCTATCTGTACATATACCCTTAGGTGCCCACTCTGGTCCTGCAAGCTGGATACCGCCTATAACGGTATAGGGTGTTTCATAGAAAAAAGTTTTACTCCACCCCGCTTGCCCTACATAATGTAGTTAGTGCATTTCTGCTCTATAACCGTATAGAACCGTACATTCGCGGGTTCGTCAGTCTTTATGACATTCTCACCATAGGTATTTTATAGACCCCCAGCATATAGGCTACACCATCCACCTCTGGACAGCTTTCGATAGTGTTGCATAACAACAGCCACTATTACGGTAGCTCTCTGCCGACTTCCCCGGGCTGCAGGCCTAGTCTTTTGGTACTATCGCTCGCCGGAGTTTTAGGGTAGGCGTTTCAGGGCGTTACCCCATCATTCCACCTATCAGATTATCAGTTCTCCACAGGTTTTCCCTGTGTGCCTAACCTTTTCAGTTAGGAACGTGTCACTCGCTTTTTCCTGTTCCGGTGCCGCCGGTTATGATGCAGATACGTGAGGTCAGGGCGCTTTTGATAGCCTGCCTCTGCTCGGACGCGAATCTGATACCGTGCTTCCTTTCTTCAATGTTGATTTCTGTATCCAAATTGGTTTTGTATTTGACAGCCCCGCAGGACAGTAGTTTGAACACGCTGTCCGCCACGCTTATTTCCGCGCGCGCCGTCGGCCGCCGGTAGACCTGATCGCCGTATAGAACAAGCTCGTTGTCTTTCAGCATAGCGTAAGCCCGCCCGCTGACCATTGCGGCGTCTATGCCCTCTGTATTGAGGAGTTCCACGCATTTCTTTATGAAATGCGATTTTTCCATACAGAGATGCCCTTGCATTTCGGCGTCATTGAGGGTGTGCAGCAGTCCCGCGTCAACGCGCACGGCGGATGTGGGACTAAGTCCCATGTCAAGGGCGATTTTGTCGGCTGTAAGAAACCCAATACCGTCAATCTCGCACAGTCTGTACGGATTTTCGCGGATGACTTTGAGGGAATCCAAACCGAACTTTCTGAATATCTTGGCCGCCTTGTTGGGTGTGACGCCGTGGGGCGCAAGCAGTGTGACAATATCGCGGGCGCCGCGTGTGGCGAGGTATGAATCGCATATGCGTTTCAGCTTGTTGTTTGAAATGCCCGGGATGTCTTTCAGCTTTTCCGGGTGCTTGTCGAGTATGTCAAGGGTTTGATTGCCGAATGTATCATAGATTTTTTCGGCGGTCTTGGGACCGATGCCTTTGATCATACCGGAAGAAAGGTACGCGACGATTCCCGTCCTGTCTGTCCGTATGACCTCCTGATACGATTCCATTTCAAACTGGGTTCCGTGCTTTTCGTTTCTGGCCCAGTTGCCGGCCATCTTGAACCGGATGTTCCCGATGATGGGCAGGTAGTAGCCCACCACCTTCATTTCGTTTATTTTGCTTCCCTTCACATCAAGCAGTTTTTCGTGGATATTGTATATGCCGATCATATAGCCGCTTGAGTTGGCTTCGGGTGTTTTGGGGTAGATTAAGCGCTTAAAGCTGCATAACACAGTACCGCCTCCCTTGTTGTTTGTTAAACCGCCAGAACCTTTCGGGTCCGTGGTACATAGTAGGTTTCCTCCCGCACATCGTAGTTTTCAGCCATATACACAGACTCGGCTATGATGGCGTCGGCCAGCGCGTCAAACTCCTGGACGAGTTCCACCCGTTCCCGGAGAGAGTACATCTCCCAATCCTCGAAGTCTTCACAATGATCGACTCCTCGGCCGGGCAAGGTATAAACGCTCATATGAGTCTGAGGGTAATCCCTCCGCGTCGGTTGGCGGCAGACTCCGCAGATAGTGCCGCTTTCGGCAACCGATTTATAGTTTTTCTGTCCGCATTTCGGACAGTACGATTTATACCCGTTGGGTTTTTGCCCGCCCCGGTATAGCACCAGATACCCGCCGTTCCGACCGTTGAATCCGGCCTGCCACGTAAAATTGTGGTCATAGTCGAAGTCATGGATCAAATCTCGAAGGCGTTCGTAGAACTCTTCCGCTTGTATAAGGTCAAAGAGCTTGTCAACGAACTTGCTGTCTAAACCGAGACGGTGTATTTTTAGATTGTAGGCATACCCTTGTTGAGATGATGTAGAAGCGCATGGAGGAAATGATGCAATTCAGAGCAATGTCCCACGCGGTTTCAGCTTATGAAGCTAATGATACCATGTTGGTTGAATAAGGCTCACATATGACAAATTGTTCGCAAGACTGGGCAATGCGTCCGGTGTTCAGAAGCCGGGGTGTCTGTATGGAAAAAACACGGCGAATTAAGGTATAGATGTCAGATGTCCTTTCAGACAATAAGCCCTAAACAAAGAATACGAGGCTTATTGTCTGATATGGACATAATCTTTTTTGAACAGACCTGTATGGCGGTGTAGACATAAGCCACCTACACTAAAGACGGGAGGGATTCCCATGTCAGACGATATTTCAACAGTCCTGTGGAGCGATTTTTTAGAAAAACGCAGTATAGAAAAATACAATCCTGAAAGGGATGTCAAGTTTAACCCTTACGCCTCAATATGTCTACGCGACACAGTTGTTGGTTTTTTACGCGCCAAAGATATAGCGCCCTTTTCACTGCGCCAAAAAGTTAAACGGTTGGAGGATGCTTTCTCCACATTGGAAATACGGTTGGAGCGCATAGCCACCGAAACCGATGTGGCCGACTTCCTTTCCATGCGTGTCGATAATATTGGCAAAATCTTAGACGAGGCACATACCCTCAATTTAATTTGTTTGAATGATGTTCTGAATGGTCGGAGAGATTCCCCATCTATAGCTACGGAAGATCTGTTTGAGCAAAAAAGCAACACAACTGATTCTTGATGTATTCCTTTACCGCCTTCTTATTGTGCCCTACTGTATCCACATAGTATAACGTCAGGATAAAAAAACATGGAAATCACAAGGCTTGGACGGACACTAATAAATAAAAAAATACATAGTAAAATACTACAAGACTAATTCAAACCTCGTCTCGCGCACCAGCAAAAAGGGGCTGTTTTCATATGAAAACAGCCCTTTTTGCAATTTATAACGGGCGTTGAGTTTTGCGGGTTTTCGCTTTGCATCACACTTTCACAGGGCAAGCATTGATTGCGTCGCGCAGAAACTCGGTACATCCGGGGGCGATTTTATCGTAGTTTGCGCGGAACCGTTCGTCGGCGACGTACATTTCACCCAAGCCCCTGTGATATTCCCTGCTGTACTTCGGATAAAAAACGCACAGCCATTGACGGTGCAAATCGCAGGCTTTCTGCGCCAGTTCTCCGGCGGAATCGCCGTCGTCAAAAGCGGCTTTCAATGCGGCTTCCATTTCAATACGAAGCCGCTCTCCCTCATCGTATTGCTCTTGCGTTAAGCCTTTTAGCTTGGCGTTTGATTCATCGACGGCGGCATCGCCGTATTTTGCTCGGATTTCCGCGCCGTATTTGCGCTCGTTCTCGTCAATGAGGGTTTGCTTCAAGCCCTCGAATTTCTCTTGGTCTGACATGGTTGCTTCTCCTTTCATGGCGGCTATTGACCTTGTGACATTGTTAATCAGCGTGTCAATCCGCTCCCGTTTAATGTGAAGCTCCGCTAAATGGCTCAAAAACGCCTGTTCTCTGTCATAATCGGGAGCCGACATGAGCTTCTTAATTTCCTCCAAGGGAAAGCCCAACTCCCTGTAAAAGAGAATCTGCTGCAACGTGTCGAGTTCAGCCTGCCCGTATATGCGATAGCCTGACGAAGCAACCCTGACGGGCTTTAGCAAGCCTATTTCGTCGTAATAGCGCAGGGTGCGGGTGCTGACTCCCGACATTTTCGCGAGCTTGTTGGCGGAATATTCCATAGTTTTTTCACCTCACACCAACAGTATAAACTATTACGTTGCGTCAAAGTCAATTGTTTTTTGTAAAATATTTGGGGAGGATTCATACGAATCCTCCGCGGCTGTCAATAGCTACCCAGTTCCAAAACGCGCTTCAGGTAATATCGAAACGTCTCATAATCCACCGTCTTCGGGATGGAGTGGTCGCTGTGCGCGATATAGCCAAAGCCCTGCTTGACAATGGGAAGCTTGCTCTCCAGTTCTTTATCAATCACGCTTTTGTCGTTAGTATACAGAGCCCTCACGTCGATACCGCCCATCAGGACGAGTCTGTCGCCGTATTCGCGGTGGATACGCAGTAAATCCATGCCCGCTTTGACCTCGATGGTCTGATAGCAATCCACGCCCGCCTCAATCATACCCGGCAGCAGCGGCTCGACAAAGCCGCAGGAGTGCATGATAACGGGCATTCCTTTATTATGGGCGTAATCGATCGTGTGTTTATGCGCGGGGAATATCAGGTCGCGGTACATCTGCGGGGACATGAACGGCCTCTCTTTGAAGCCCATGTCCTCATAATACCATATGCCGTCGGGAAACCCCTCCCGCTCAAACAGCAGCTCTTGCAGCCTGACGGTAAGCGCGGCGTAGGTCTCAGCCATGTCCTCCACCCACTCCGGATCGAGCGCCATGCCGGCGAGCATATGCTCATGCCCGCAGACCGGATGTATGCACTCAAACACATTGACTCCGCTCCACGCAAAGAAACGGCCCGCCGCTTTCGCCGCCGCTTTTGCGTCGCGGTACGCTTCAAAGTTGATTCTGCGCTCCGGATTTTCCAGTAGCTTGGGCTTGACCTTTTCCCATTCCCCGCGCTCTTTGACCGTGAAGTCTACATGCTCCGGCGTGGCGTCATGGTGCTTATGCCGTCTCAGCAGCGCTCCGTTGCCGTCCTTCACAGTGACCGTATCCCCGTCCTCGCGCACGGTGACGGATTGAAAATCCTGATCAATGACCATGTTGAACGGCCAGTATAAGCCGATGTCAAAATTGAAATGCGCCTCAAGGCTTTCGCCCTCACGGATATATCCCTTTTCAGCATAGCTCTTTTGGGTGTCCGGCCAGAAATGCTCGTACAGACCGATTCTGTCAACCGGCTGACGCCTGAGTATGCGGGAAATGCGTTCTTTACCTGTCATGCTTTCATTCTCCTGTCCCGTTTTCTATATTGTTTCTAGTATCAAAGCGATCCGCAGCGGACGATCCCATAAGATTGTATCAAATATCATAAAATTTGAAAAGACAAACCGGTAATATTTTTGGTATGCTTTAAGGAAAGCTATGTGGATTTATGTGAAGGAGTGACATTGATGTTTTCGTCAAGAGATAAGGTTAAGGCTATTTTTGACCGTAAGAACATATCGGAAGGCGCGTTTTGGACGGGTCACCCAAGTCCCGAAACGGTTCCTATTTTTGCGGGGGAATGGAAGATTGAACCGTCGCCTGAAGCTATTTACTCATACCTGAACGATGATTGCAGATGGATCACCGCGGATGCGGGATACCGGCACCCCGGCGGTTTTCCCGCTTTCGATACTTCTTACGGGGTGAAAAGGAACAGCCTGAGCGCCGAGGGCTGCTTTGCCGGCGCCGAGACTGTTTCCGATCTTGAGGCGTACCCCTGGCCGGATATAGAATATTGTGATTTTACCGATATATACGCGGAGATAGATAAACATCAAGATAAAATGGTGTTTACCGGTATGTGGAGTCCTTTTTTTCATCTGGCGGCGGATTTTTTCGGCATGGAGAATTATTTTGTTAAAATGTATGAAGCCCCTGATGTCGTTATGGCTGTCACCGACAGGATTGCAGATTTCTATGTGGCCGCAAACGATAAGTTCTTCAGCGGGCTGGGCGGCAGAGCCGACGTGATGTTTTTCGGCAATGATTTCGGCACACAGCTTGATCTGCTTGTCTCGCCGGAGAAATTCAGGGAGTTTATACTGCCGTCGCTAAAGCGCCTGATAGCGGTTGGAAAGAAACACGGCAAAAAAATAATGCTTCACTCCTGCGGCTCTATTTACCGTGTAATTCCTGACTTGATTGAAGCCGGCGTGGATATTCTGCATCCTATACAGGTTCAGGCAACGGGCATGTCGGCAAACGATTTGGCGGCGTATAAAAACGACTTGGCTTTTGTTGGCGGTATTGACGCGCAGAGCTTCCTTGTCAACGCAACGCCGCAGCAAATAGAGGATGAAGTGCGAAGAGTCAGGGATATTCTTGGACCCAATATAGTTATATCTCCGAGTCATGAAGAAATTTTACCAAATGTTCCGGCGGCGAATATACTTGCCATGTCAAAACGGCATTCCATAGACATAAGCGAAAGAGGGTGAATAGGACATATGTCTTATCAAAACGGTATGGCGGCCATCAATCTGGAGATGCCGGATTGTGTTCCGCGCACGGAGTATTCAGCCGAGTTTCATTGGGAGCTTATAAAGCGGGTAACCGGAATTGCGGTGAGTGACAATGACTCCGCAGAAGTTCGGGAGGCCGCGTCAGGCGCGTTTGCCAAGGCTTGGGACTATGGGATGTATTGGAATATTCTGACTCATTGCGGCATATTCGGCAGCAGACGCACAAGAATGGGACACGCCGTCTATAACGCGGGCGGCACGGATTATTCCGATGAAATCCAATGTCTTTTTGACGATCCTGAGGATGTTTACGGTTACGATATGTTTGAGGCGTATGGCACCCGTGACAAAGCCGTACTGACCGGGGAATACAACGCGGATTACGACAGACAATGCCGGCTTTGGACGGACACCGTTCCGATGACGGGCATCTACGTCACCTGTATGTCGGGCTTGATTGAGCTGCTGGGCTGGGACACCCTGCTGGCTGCGGCGGGGATGGATCGCTGCGCCTTCGGAGCGTTTGTTGACAGATATGCCGAATGGATTTTGCAGTATTTCGAGGCGCTGGCGGCCAGCCGTTCGCCGGTGGTGATGATTCACGACGACATTGTGTGGGGGAACGGCGCCTTTCTGCACCCCGACTTTTACCGGAAATACATCTTCCCAAATTACAAGAAGCTCTTTCGCCCCCTGCATGACGCGGGCAAGAAAATCCTTTACACATCCGACGGGAACTATACGGAGTTTATTGACGACATCGCCGCCTGCGGCGTCGGCGGTTTTGTGATGGAACCGGGGACCGATATGGCTTACATCGCTGAAAAATACGGCAGGACCCATAGCTTTGTCGGAAACGCCGATACCAACGTGCTGCTGCGGGGAACCAAGGAGGACATTGAAGCGGAAGTCAGGCGGTGTATGGATATAGGAAAACGCTGCCCGGGATTTATCATGGCGGTGGGCAATCACATTCCGCCAAACACACCGGTTGACAGCGCTTTATACTACGACGAGGCTTACCGCAGGCTGGCTAAGCGGTAAAGGCTCCGTTCATTTTTCCCCGTTTTCAGGCAGTCCCTTCAATGCGCGTATGCACCGGCAGCTCATCGTTTACACATACGGTCACGCAAGTTTCCCAAGCCGGAAGGCTGACCGTGTGTTCCCCGGGCGTAAGACCGCTCAAAATCGCATACCGGCCGGCTGACCCTTGTGTATAGTATGCTTTCGCCCCGTTTTCCAGCGATTCGGAATGACATTTCTCACAAGGCCGGGTGGCGTAAATCGCTTCGCCGTGCTTTTTAAGCCATGCCCCTAATTCACGCAGAACCGCAATTTGCTCACGCGGGATCGTACCGTCCGCTTTAGGGCCGACATTGATTAGCAGATTCCCGTTTTCGCTGACATATTCACAGAGCATTTCCACCAGCGCGCGGCCGGATACGATGTCGTCCGCGCCCTCATTCTGATTATAACCGAACGAAAGGCCCAGTCCGCGGCACATCTCCCACTTGAACTGATCCGAGCGTTCACCAAAGAGGTATTCCGGCGTGCGGTACTCCCACCATAAGCCGTCCCAGCGGTCATTGACAATACCCTCCGGAACGCTGTTATAGTAGTGAGCGAAAATCTCGGGCAGATTTTCCGCACCCTTCTCCGGCCAGCCGATATCGTTCCAGAGTATTGAGGGCCGGTAGCGATCAATCAGCTCGATCACTTGATTACGGCTGTAATCGGCAAGCTCTTGGGATAAATTATATTCCTGCCGGAAAAGGTGGTGCTTGGTGATGGGTTGGCAATCAAACGTCCAATCCAGCAGCCCTGAATAATAATGCCCCATCCGCAGCCCGGCGGCCCGCACAGCAGCCGTCAGCTCCCCCGTCAAATCACGCCCGGGCCCCAGCCTTACGCTGTTGTAATCGGTGTAGGCACTGGGGTAAAGGCAAAAACCGTCGTGGTGTTTTGTCGTGAGGACGACATACCTCGCACCAGCTTCCCGAAAAAGGCTTGCCCATTCCGCCGGTTCCCAGTGTTCGCAGGTAAACTTCTCGGCAAATCGCCTATAGGGGAAATCCTCGCCGAATGTTTCCTTATGATATGCCCATGCCGCCGACTCTTTGAGTCCGATTGTATTCATATACCACTCGGCATACGAGTTGTGGACGAACCATTCATAATCGGAGGGTTCCCCGCCAAGTTCCCATTTGGTTTCCGCCCAAGCAGGCACGGAATACAGCCCCCAGTGGATGAATATTCCCAGTTTCGCGTCGTCGAACCATCGCGGGCGCTTATGGGAACGGACGGACTCCCAGTTAGGTTGAAATTGAGCTTGAATCATATATACACACGCTCCCGATTAAAATAAAATTTTCAGTGTTGTCACGGCATATGCCGGAAAATACGCGGTTACGCTGTTCCCGAGTACCGCCGGCGCTTTGCCGGGAATAATGTTCTCGTGGGCGTCCACATACTCGGCCGACTGCACGGGCAGAAAGAAATCAAGAGTACTGTCGCCGCCCGACGTGTCATGGCCCCGTATGATCATGGCCCGCTCTGTCCCGTTTTCTTCAGGTATTTTGATTGACGACAGAATCGCCTCCCCCTTTGCTATGCGGACAAAACTTCCCTGAAGCGGCAGATTCCCATGTGACCGCTCGGCCGCGACGGCAATAGCGGGGCAGCTGAACGCCTGCGCCAGCTCAAAACGCTCTTTTGCCGCCGCTTCCGAGATGCCGACGCCAAAAGAGAAGTTGTGGCTATAGCACTCCGGCGCCGCTTCGGGATCATATGTGCTTCGTATCAGCGTCAGGGACAGGCTGTCCTCTTGGCAGCGATAGCCGTACTTATCGCCGGAGATCAACATAAGCCCGCGTTCCAGACCTTTGGGGGCGTATGCGAAGCTCAGGCCCGGAACATCGTGATTCAACGCGCCGCGGGTTACTATGCCGAAGGCGGTATCGTACTCATATTGCGCGCAGGGATAGGACAGCGGCGCGAAGAAGGACAGCTGAGGGATGGTGTACACACCGTCAAACAGCCCGCCGCGTTCGCGCCAATCGCAAACGCAGCTGTATTCCAAAACGCGGCTGTTTTTGTCCAGTGAGATCTCTGCTTTGATATGGGACTGCTTTATTTTCATTTCAAAAGAAAGTGTCTGTTTAAGCCGGCCCTTCACGGGGGTAACGCTCACACATTCCGTCAAGGGCGTAACGCTCTTATACCGACCGACCGTCCACGACGAGCCGCCCTGGACGCCCTCCTCCTCTATATAACGGAACAGGCCGCCCTTAGACCGGTCAATATATTCCATACCGGTTTCCTTGTCTGTAAACGACCGGATCGCCGCGTTTCCGGGGTCAAAGACCGCTTCTACATATCTGTTTTCCAGTACATATTCTTCCGCTCTCCGCACGCGCGGGTCAGGCAGCTCCTCCGGGCTGAAAAACTTGGCGCGGGAACGGTACGGGTACGCCTCGTCCAGCAGCAGCGTCCTGTATCCATACGGCTCTATCTCACAGGAGACCAGCAAGCGGAAATAGTTATGCCACCAATAGAGCTTGGGTTCGCAATCAATAATTTCTATTTCAACCGCCTCACCGTTCTCATCCGTGACAGACACATTGCCGATGTCGCCGTCCCAGTCCCAAACCGTCAGCATGGACGAGGTTCGCAGCGCCGCCTGAGTCGGATTGAACAGCGTGAACGCGCGCTTTTTTCCGGCGGCGGTATTATACGCGGAGTAATCAAACCCTTCCACGCCGAAGCCGGCGCCCGCGCCTTCAGACACCGTATCCTTGAGGATGCCGTCCGCTTCCGGCAGCAGGGAAGCCGTATTGATTTTTGACGTTATACCGCGCGCGGCCGCGCTAAGACGGGTTCCCGCGCAAGCCATGGTCTGCTGGAAGAGTCCCATCGCGTGTTCTCTAGCGTCGATTACACAGGTACCGGGCAATATATCATGGAAATGGTTGAACAGCACGCCTTCCCACGCTTCGGCAAACGCCGGCGCGTCATATGGGTACGCGCCGCACAGCTGAGAAAAGGTGTTCAGCGTCTCCGCTTTACAAAGCGTGGATTCCGCCATGCGGTTGGCTTTTTTGATGCGGGTCTGGGAGGTATAGCAGCCGTCGAAAATAAAATTCAGCTCTTCTTCGACCACCGGAAGCGTCAAGCTGTCAATACTGCGGAAAAAGTCTATATATCTGCCGAACCGCAATGCCGGCATCAGCGGCCATGTATTGCAGTCCATGATACGCTCTATATCGCGCCGCGTGGCCCCGCCGCCGTGGTTACCTACACCGTAAACATGCAGCATCCGGTCAAGCCCATACGCTTTGCAGAACGCGGGGATATGCAGGAAAGAATCCCTGCCGATGCTCTCGTTGTACCAAGTCGGTTCGCGGAAAACGACGACCTCCGCGCCCGACGGCGATCGCCAGCGGTACAAATGGCGGCCCTCATATCCACGGCAATGATAATAATACTTCACGCCGCCCGAACACAGGATTTCGGGAACATTCATGTTGTGCCCGAAGGTGTCCGGCTCAAAGTCAATTTGAAACATATCGTCGGTCAGGCCCAGCAATTTTTTCAGATACCGGCGGGTATAGAGCAGATGGCGTATCTGGCTTTCGCCGTTCGGCAGGTTCTTGTCGGTTTCGACCCATGCGGAAGCTGTTACTTCCCAGCGTCCCTCCCGAATCCTTTTTCTGATTTCCGTGAGCATATCCGGCGCGTATTTTTCAACGATCCGGTACACGGATGCCTGAGATTGTGAAAAGGTAAAGCCCGGATACTCTTCCATCAGCGTCAGCATGGTGCGCAGGGTGTCTACGGTAATCATCACCGTTTCGTCAAACCGCCACATCCAGTTCATGTCAATATGCGCGTGAGCGGCGCAATCTACCGTAACCCTTTTGGCGAACTCAGACGCCTCAGCCATCATGCCTTCGATTTCTAAGGCGCCGTTTTTGGACAGAGCGCTTTTTTCCTCCATCCTCCGGTCGAGCGCGCGGACAACCTCATCCAGCAGAGAGTCAAACCGAGCGTCATGGGCAAGGTTTAATTCTTCCAAATACAAAAGCTGCGTTGATAACCGCTCGCCCCAATAGCCAGTCAGCCGGGGGGTTAGCAGGGTCTGAATACGGTGGCGCTCTTTCATGATTTCTGTTACCCCTTTCTTTATCCCGTCATTGACGGTAAAACCGGCATTCCTCAGCGGCTTGAAGCAGCGCTTCCACATTTGGTATGGGCACGTCCGGGCCTAGCTCAACGCTGAGGCCCAATCCGCCGGACGGCAGATATAATGCCTCCACACATTCAAAAACGTGATTGCGGCATTCATCCGGTGAGGCAAACGGGAAAAGCTGACGGTCTAGATCCAAGTTGAGGGGATACCCCCCTTTGCAAATCCGCGCAAGGTTATCAAGCCCGTTTGCCCTGTACTGAAGGTTTAGCATATGCGCTCCCGCTTCAAACAGGTCGGGGATAATTTCGGTCACCATCCCGTCGGTGTGCATATGGACATATAAGCCGGCGCGGCGCGCAATGCTAAAAATCTTTGTAAAAACGGGCTTTAAGTATTTCCGCCATTTCTCCGGACCGATTGCCAAGCCGTTCTGCATCCCTAAATCGTCGCCGAGGTACAGGATAGGCGCTGTGGTTTGGACGGCAATTTCCATCTGAGCGCAATTATACTCGGCCACTTTATCAATCAGTATGGGCAGCTCGTCACATTCTTCCGCGAAATCAATCATCGCCTCCTCAAATCCGCGCAAATCTAAAAGCCTCAAATAAAGAAACCCGTGCGGCATATGGCCGTCCCTTTTTTCAGGGACCTTCAACGCAAGAATATCCTCACGTTTTCGCAGGGGATGGCCGGTAACAATGCCCCCTACCCCCTCCTCGGCAATGCTCCATACGCAACCCCACTCATCGGTAAAGTCACCGGCTTTGTATACGCCTGAAAAATGGGCGCGCGCATCAAAGCCGCCGCTGACCGTACCGAAAAAACGGGGATGCCGCTTGGCTATATCCGTCATTTCTTCGGGGTGTTTCATCCAAAGAGCCGGCAGAACTCCTACTGAAATAGGAAGCTCTTCCGGATTTGAATAATTCATAGCCTTAATCAGCAACGGCTCCTGTATTGCCAGCACTTCTTTAATATTCATTGCTCCCTCATATTTCTGACACGTATATCGTGAACAGAACTTTCATTTTAATACGGGATTGCATTACCCTTTGATACTGGCGTTTACCTGACTTTCAATGATATATTTTTGCAGGAAGACATATAGAATTATAATCGGCACGGCGACAATAACCAGGCTGGCGATACGCAGGGGCCATTCGACATTCATGGCGCCGGTGAAAACAACCAGCCCTCTTGTAATGGGGAACAGCCGCCTGTTGGAGAGGTAGATGACCGCGTTGAGATATTCATTCCACGAGTCGTTTACTTGGAGGATAGCCATGGAAGCGAGAGCAGGCTTCATCAGAGGGAACATGACGCTCGCCATGTAGCGGAAATATCCGCAGCCGTCAATGCTGGCGGCTTCGTCAAGCTCCCGTGGCAGCCCTTTGATATAGTCTATAAAGACCAGCATAAATAAACCGCGCGCGCCCACTCCGACAAGAATATAGCCAAGCCGTGTGTTATACAGCCCAACGTTCAGCATACCGATAAATCTCGGGATCGTCCCGTCCGGCAGGAACATGCTGATCAGGAAGAGCCAAAACACGATTTTCCCCAGCTTCCCCAAATATCCGCGCGCCAGCGGAAACGCGACAAAGACGCTCATTATAAGAACCGCCGCCACATTAATAACGGTGTAAAACAGGCTGTTGAAGAAAAACATGGAGAAATCGGCCCTTTGCCATGCCTCGACATAGTTGCTCCATTGGAGCGAAGAGGCAAACCCCATAGGGTTAACCATAAATTCACGGTTGGTTTTAAGGGACGCGTTAAAAGCATAAATCAGCGGGTAAAGATAAACGAAAGCAACAATAATAAGAATCAGATAGATAACAAGCTTGATCAGAATTTTCCTGCTCATTCCGTACTTTTCTCCCCTTTCTTCAAGAGATAGCGCGTTCCTAGGATGACCGTCAAGGTAATCACAAACATGATCATAGAGAAAGCGGCCGCGTAGCCCTGACCGCGCGGCGAGGTCGTACCGCTGCCCGAAGGATCGCCGAAGGCGTTGATAAACATATGTATACCAATCGTCTTTGTATCATGCCGGCCGCCTGTAAACAGCAGAATATGCTGAATTTGCCCTAATGTGTTCATAAGCACATAGATTAACATCGTTACAATGGCGGGATACAGCATCGGGAAGGTGATTTTGGTGAACACCCTAAACCAGCCCGCACCGTCTATTGACGCCGCCTCGGTCAAATCGGAGGGTACGTTTTGGAGCGCCGCCAAAAAGACGATGAGAGAAAAACCTATGTACTGCCATATGTGAACGCCGATAATCAGGGAAAACGCGATGTTTACATCCCCGAAGAAATCCGAGCGTGTGCCGAACAGCTGCAAAAACTGCGCCACAGGCCCGTTGATGGGGTTGAAGAAAATGCGCATCGTCACCACGACCACGGTAATGCCAAGCACAACCGGCATGAAAACCACAGCGCGGAAAAAATTACGCCCTCTGATCAGTTTGTTGTTTAAGAGCAGGGCCAACACCAGACCTATAAAGTTTTGGAAAACGACAACGGAACCGGAATACAAAAACGTGCGCACAAGCGATTCGCCGGTGTCGCCCGAACTTACGCCGAATATCATTTGATAGTTTTGCAGGCCGATAAACCGGTTTTGTGTTCCGGTTTCCACTCCCATCCTCATGGTGCTGTAATCCCACAGCGACAGGAATCCGGTGACCAGCGACGGAAGAAGCCCCAGAATTATAAAGAGTGCGAGCGGAAACAATAGGCCGAGGAACATATGGTGCTTTTTGAACACCGATCTGAAAACATACTGGGAGTCATCTCCACGAGGGTTTACCATAAACTCTCACCTTCCCAAATTCATCAGCGACATCACCCCTCGCGCGTAGTTAAGCCGCCGCCAGGGGTGATGTCATATACTTATCCTTTATTTAAGCTCGCCCGTGTATTTAACAAGGCGGATTATCCGCCCAAAGCGGCATCCAGAGCATCCATGGCTCTTTCCCACGCGTCGGCCGCTTCGGCGGCTGATTCCTGCGCGGTCTGGTCGCCGGTGGCTATATACCACCACAGACCCTCCTGCCAGCCCCACCAGTCCATGCCCTCGGGGTTTTGGTGCATTCTCTGATAGCTGAAAGCCAGATCGCCTGTCAGATGGTTGATTGACTGGCTGAATCTGTCGGAGAGGACAACGCCGTCCATTGTCGGAACCATTCCCTGAAGATCCGCGTAGATCTTGTAGACTTCCGGCCGTGACAGGAAATCCATCCAGAGAAGAACTTCGTTAAGATTTGCGGAGTAAGGCGCGGCGTGGTAGGACATGTCGTAGCGTCCGAGCAGCGGATAGGTTTTCGCTTCGTCGCCGGGGAACGGGAAGTAGCCGAACTCAAAGTCGCAGTCCCTGTCGAAGTCGATACCGTCCCAAGAGCCGGCGGCAATCATGGGAACCAAGCCGGCAATAAAGCGTCCGTTGGCGGAGGCATAGTCAAGCCCCAAGTAGCCCTCTTCATAGAATGAGAGGTATTCCGCGATACGCTCGGCAATCGCCAGACCGCCCGGATCGTCCCAGCGGCGTGTACGCTCCCACAGCCCTCTGGAGAAAGCCATCGGGTCGGGTTCCATGGTGTCGATAAAGTTGTTCATCATCATGCCGACAGGCCAGCTGTCGCCGCCCGCGCCGGTCATCGGGGAATATCCCGCTTCGCGGATCGCTGCGCACAGCGCTGCGAACTCAGCCCAAGTGTTCGGAACAGACCAGCCGTTTGCCGCGAACATATCCTTGTTGTAAAAAATGCCGTTGATTGAGATGAAGCCGGTGGTGAGCATATAGACCCTGCCATTGTAGCTCATGCCGGTTTCAACGGCGCTTTTGTTCCAGTTGTCAACGAAAGGCATGTCGGTGATATCCAGGCTGTGGCCCTCATTAAGAACCCTAATCCAGCTTTGTCCGTCCGAGCCGGTAGATCCGTCGGTTAAATACACAAAGTCCAGAATGGGGTTGGTGCCGTTGCCCATCATGATGTCCCAGTCCCGTGTGGTCAGCTTAGTGCCGGAGAACTGAGGCCAAGTGTTTGTATCAACCAGATTAAGCTCTACGTTAATACTTGGGTATTCGGCGGTGAACAGCTCGTTGACGGCTTCAAGCGCTCTTACTGTGCCGGGATTGTTCCAGCCCATAATTTCCAGCGTGACATTTTTGCCGGGGTCATAGGCGTATGGCAAATCTGAGCCGGGGGCTGTATCGCCGCCGGTGCTGCCGCTTGAGTCTGTAGTGCCGGGAGCCGGCGCCGCAGTGGCGCCGCTGCCGCCTGAGTCGGTTGTTGCCGGATTGCAAGCTGCCAGTCCGATGAGCAACAGGCTTGTGAGCATGATGGCCGCGATTGTGAGCGCTAGATTTCTTTTCCCTTTCACTTATGATTCCTCCTAAAAAAATGATTTGACGATGTACTTTATCGTGTAATTCTATATTACACTATTTTCATGATTGTGTCAAGAGCAAAATAAATTATTTTTTGTTCAAATTGCGCAGAGCGCCCAAGAGGTCCGCCGCGCGCTTTTGTGTGTATTTACAGGCGTTCAAAAAGCTCCTCCGGCAGGCGCACGCTTAAAAAAACAGGGGTTTATATTCTAATGGTTGCCATTAATAATTTTTTATGTTATAATACGAAGTAAATATATAATGGGAGATAAAGTAACGTGAAAGTAACGATGGCGGATATTGCCAATAGGCTTGGCATATCGAAAAATTCAGTGTCTATAGCGTTGTGCGGCAAGAAGGGCATCAGCGATGCGCTCCGCGCCAAAATTATAGAAACGGCACATCAGATGAAGTACGGCGCGCTCCCCACTCAAGCAAAAGGCAAGTACATCATCACGATTATACCCGAGTATCTGCGCAACGATGCGTTTTTCTATGCCGATGTTTTAAGCGCCATTGAGCAGGAGGCGCATCTGCAGGATTACATTGCCATACACCACAATGTTTCCAAAGAGTCCGAGGAAACGCTGATTATGCCCCAATACCCCGTTGATATGCAAATAGCGGGGCTTCTGGTTGTGGGTGTTCTCTCAGAGGAATATATTTCGGCTCTGTGTAATCTCTCTTTGCCGATTATAAGCGTAGATATTGAGTATCATCGCTCCTCAATCGGATATGTGGGAACAGCCAATATTACAGGCAGCACCCGCGCGGTAGAGTATTTGATTTCACAAAACCATAAAGAAATCGGGTTTGTCGGCGCAATCCATGCCGCCCAGAGTGTATACGAACGCTGGTGCGGCTTCCGGCAGGCGCTTCTGCAAAATAATTTGGAGTATCACAGTGAATACTGTATCGTCGGCCAACCGGGTTCTCCGGTGTTGTTTGACACCCCGGAAGCGCTGGAGTCTTGGCTGGACGCGATTACAAAGTATCCTACCGCATGGTTTTGCTCCGGTGACTGTGTCGCCGTTTCCATGATCAATTGCTTGACAAAGCGCGGGATTTCCGTACCTGATGACATATCCGTTATAGGATATGACAATCTTGTGTTCTCTGAAATGTTCTATCCCAGACTGACGACCATGGCTGTTGATCGAAAGCGAATGGGGCGGCTTGCGGTGAGATATCTCCTGGGTCAATATTTTGAAAACTGCTTAGATACGAACATAGAACTGAAAAGCGAGCTGGTAATACGTGACAGTGTCAAGCAATTGACATGATTTACTGTCTTTTGTTGTCTGCCGTTAAACGCCCGTCAGGTTAAACTGACGGGCGTTTGATTCTACCTATCCCCTATGACAAATCTAATGAAGTTTTTGAAGAGTCCGGCGACCTCTGCGCGAGAGGCGTCCTGTTAGCATTTACGCAGAATGGCGGAAGCGAGAAAAACGAGAGTAAACGGGTATAAGAACATAAACAAATGAAATACTGGAGATAAAAAAGCACGCAAAATCCGGAGAGCAAAAATCCGGTATTTGCGTACAAAATAACACTTCTTTTTCTGTCAAGCGATATTTTATGAATAATTCAATCGATTTCATCATGACGTCATATAAATAACGCGAATTGAGTTGACAATGTCATGTTGGGGGTGATATACTGGCGTCAGTCGCGGCTGCGGCGGCTTATCTTTCGGGATTTATTGGAGGGAACGCTTAATGAGAAGGAAGCTTCTGCTGTTTACCGTTCTTTGCATGAGCCTGCTTTTACTTTCCTGCGGCGCGGAAGAGACCCCGGACAAAGGCGCCGCCGCGCCGGAGGTATCTATAAGCTATGTCAGCTTTGACGATTTGGCTCCCGAGGGTTACTTGTTGACCGCCAGCTGGAACGCCATGGGTATCGACGAATACGACAATGTGTACATAGGCTTCACGTCGTACCGTATGCTTGACCGGAAGGAAGATGTCGTCGTCTTTTCCTACAACCGCGATTCCGGCGACAGAAAATTTCTGGGAACTTTTATGCGCGCGGCGGAAGACGCGGGCAATCTGCGCGACGGCGAGGAAATGCCCAAGGGCCATACCAAGATGATTTACGCGGACGGCATGGTATACATGGCGTCGCAGAGTTTCCATGACTTCAAAGGGCCGCTTAACGGCTTGAAGTCTATGCGCGGGGCGCACCTGTTCCGTTACGATTTGGAAACAGGCGCATTTGCCGATATAAGCGCGCGTTTGCCCGGAGGCGTCGTCGTTGAGAACGAGGGTATTATTGAAATGGACTATATGCCGAGCATGGGGTATTTGGTCGGGCTGACCCATCCTCACAGCAATATCGTCCTGTTTGATATTGCCGCTAACGAGGTTGTAAAAATTGTACCCGGCATCCCATGGGAGCCGGGCAAGCCTGTAAGCCGTGATTTAGTGGTGGACGATCAAAACCAGAAGGTTTATATTTACCGCGGGCCGGAAAACGCTGTGAAATATGCCGATATGGGACATCCTCTCGCACCTGTCTATATCCAATATGATAAAAACACGCTTTCTCCCATCTATGTCTATGACCTCGCAAGCGATGCCCTGACGCAAACGGGATATTCCGTGAAAGGAGGCTTATGGACCGGCGCTCAGATCTCACCGGACGGAAACACGGCGTATATTTCCACAGTCGCCGGTGATATAGTTGCTTTGGATTTGACCAGCGGAGCCGCCCAAACAGCCGGGAGTTTTCTTCCGGCCGAGTTTGATTCGGAAGGGATTCACATAGAATATCTCTATCATATGACCATGTCTGCGGACGGCGCAAAACTTTACGCCCTGCCTACATATATGGGCAGCGCGGGAGGTCTGTACGCATTTGACACGGCTTCCGGGCAGGCTGAGCTTATACAGGAAATGCCGAACGGCGTGTATTGCGGAAACGGGGTGCGGGATTCCGAAGGGTATTTGTACTTTGCGGTCTTTGGCGTTTTTGGTTCGGAAGGTCAATGGTCTGGTGATTGTCAGCTGGTCATAATAAAGGTATAATAAAAGGCATAATAGAAGGAGGGCTTTGATATGGCTGTTTTACAAAAGGATAAGGTCATCCTGCAAGATTTGGCGAAAGCTGTTTTGGAAATTGCTTCGTTACCGGTACAGGAAGAGCGGCGCGGACTCTGGCGAAGCCTGAACGGGCTCAGCCCAAAGCGGCCCCTGGTTATGATTGAACAGGTCTGCTGGCACGAGATTGACGATGATTCGCTGAGGCCGCGCTGCGAGAACGACGAGCTGCGCAATTTTGAGATATGGTTTCGGCGTATGCTCTATCAGTGGAAACACTTTCCCGGCGATATGGTCGTCGAGCCGTTTGTTTTTGTGCAAAAGGCCATACATAACACCGGCTTTGGTATACAGCCTCAGGACAAGACTCTCGCCTCAGACCCGGACAACCCTGTCGTTTCGCACAAATGGATTGACGTCCTGCAAAACGATGATGATCTGGAAAAGATCACAGTCCCCAAGGTATCGTTGGACATCGGGGAAACCGCAAGGCGGCTGGATGCCGCGCATGATATTTTTGACGGGATATTAGAGATCAGGAGTGTCGGCTGGCCGCCCTTTATGCAGCTTTGGGACCCTTTATCCTCTTTCAAAGGCGTCGAGAACGCGTTATACGCGCTGGCCGACGAGCCTGAATTTATGCACCGCTTAGTGTCTAAAATGCTGCGCTCATTCACGTCTATGCTGAATCAGCTGGAAGAGCAGGGGCTTTTATGTGACGCGCGTTCGCAAACATCGGTTCATTGCACCGGCGCGTACACCGACGAGCTGCCCGCTGAAGGGTATGACCCGCAAAAGCCGCGCTGCAAAGACCTGTGGATTGCCGGGCTGGCGCAGATGCTGGGCGCGGTTTCCGGCCCGATGTACCAGGAATTTGAGTTGGATTATGTGAATCCTGTTTTTGAGCGTTTTGGGCTTGTCTATTACGGGTGCTGCGAGCCTCTTGACCGGAAGCTGGATATTGTCACGAAAATCCCCAATCTGCGAAAGGTGTCCATGAGTCCATGGACGCAGCCTGAGCGCGGAGCCGAGGGCTTGGGGAAGCGTTTCGTGTTCTCTAGCAAACCAAATCCGGCGCACTTGGCGCCGGTCAGTTTTGACGAAGCTCTTGTGAGAAAAGAGCTTCTGGCGGTCAAAAGCGCTTGCGACAGAAACGGCTGTCCGCTGGAGTTTATCTTAAAGGACATTAGCACCGTACACTATGACCCCAAGCGATTGGAGCGCTGGTACGAAATCGCCATGGATATTTCTATGTCTTAGCGGAAGAAGAAGGGAGGTCAGGCGAATGCTGTTTGACGCACAAGCGCGCAAGCGGCAGTTTGAGTTACGCAGGGAGCAAAGGCAGACTCCTCCCGTTACACGGTATTATTCCGATGCGTATCTGGCGCATAAGGATGAATGTCCCGTTTTGCGTGAAGCATACGCTTTGAGCGCTTTCTGGCTGAACGCTGAACCGGAGCTGTATCCCGAAGAGCTAATCGCCGGCATTATCCGCTCCGCCGAGCCTGTCGGATTCCACTATGGCTGCGGCACATATGTAAACGAACTGTCGGATGAAACCGAGCCTGTCAGGCGGCGGTGCTACCGTCAGGCGGATTCGCTCTTTGTCAGTGAACGAGAGCGGGCTTATATCGAGGCGCATGCCTCTACCTCTGCATGGTTCGGCGGACACATGGTTTTGGATTACGTAACCGTCCTGCGAATTGGGCTTGAGGGTTACCGCGGTGAAATACGCCGGCATAAACCCACGGATTTTTACCGGGCTATGGAGATTACGCTTGACGCGGCGGCAGGCTTTATCCTCCGTCTCGCGGACAAGGCAAACGCCATGAAAATGGCGGACTTAGCCGGTATTCTGAGGCGGATTGCTTCCCGTCCCCCCGAAACCTTTCATCAGGCGCTTCAGCTGGTGTGGATACTGCACTATTTGGATAACGCCGACTCCTTCGGACGGTTTGACATTTATTTGCTGCCTTTTTACGAGCGGGATAAAAACGGCGGTACGCTGACAAGAGATTTGGCAAAAGCGCTGCTGACGGATTTTTGGCTGAAGATAGAGGACGCTGGGCAGATCCAGAATATGACGCTGGGCGGGACGGATAAAGCAGGCCGTGATTCATATTCGGAGCTGACCTTGCTCTGCCTTGAGGTCACAAGGGAACTGGCGTATAAAGGGCCCAATCTTGCCCTGCGCGTCACACCGGATATACCGGCGCGGATTTGGGAGGCGGCGCTGGACTGTATAGGTTCCGGTATAGGCCTGCCCGCGCTTTATAACGACGGAATATATACCGAGAGCTTAGTCCGCTCCGGCATCCCGCCGCGGATTGCGCGGAGCTACTGTTTTGCCGGATGCAGCCAAGTAATGATTCCCGGAATGTCCAACTTCTGCAATGACATCGGGATGCTCAATGCCGCGAAAATTGTTGAGCTGACCCTTTTTGACGGGTTTGACCATCGCACGGGCAGGCAGGTCGGCCCACATACGGGACGTGCGGAGAGCTTTTGCGGCTTCGGCGACCTGCTCGCGGCGTTCTATCGCCAACTGGAGGATGCCTGCGCCATACAGACGGATTTGCACGACAAGGAGGTTGCCTACCGGGCGTCACGTGAGGGCTATGCGTTGCGTTCGCTGTTCACAAGGGATTGCCTGCAAAGCGGGAAACCCGTTTTTGAGGGCGGGGCGCGATACAACAACGTGCAGTTGGAGCTGATTGGCATAACCAACGCCGCCGACAGCCTTTATGCCGTACGGCGGTTGGTGTTTGAGGAAAAAAAACTGACCCTTGCCAAGCTATGCGCTGTCCTTCGCGCGAATTGGAAAGGGTATGAGGATATGCGCGCGGCCTTCCGGGCCCTTCCCAAGTTCGGCTGCAACCATGCGGATGTGGATGATTTGCGCGCTCAAATCTCCGCGTTTTTATATGGCCGCTTTAATCGCACACCCGGCCCGTTAGGAGGTGTTTATGTGCCCGGCGAGGTCATTTTCACCGCCCACGAGCATTGCGGCGCCGTGACCGGAGCCACGCCGGACGGGCGCGCCTCCGGCGAAGTGCTGGCCGATTCGGCGGGCGCTTCCGGCGGCTGTGCGCGGGAAGGGCCGACCGCGCTGATGAACTCCGTATTGAGGCTGCCTGTTCGGGATTATCTTCTGACGAGTGTTGTCCTAAATATGCGCTTCCTTCCCGATGTGTTCAACAGTTCTGAAACGCGCAAGGGGGTATCGGCACTCCTGCGGGGCTTCTTTACCCAAGGCGGCATGCAGCTGCAAATCAATGTATGTGACGGCAAAGCGCTGAAAGCGGCGCAGGAAACTCCTGAGAAATACAGCGACCTGATTGTCCGCGTCGGTGGATATTCGGAGTATTTTATCAGGCTTTCCAAAGCATTGCAGGATGAAATTATCAACAGGGCGGCTTTTTGATATGAGAGGAATGATAACGGAAATCCACCGCGCCGCGTTCAATGACGGGCCGGGTGTACGGACGGCCGTTTTTTTCAAAGGCTGCCCTCTGCGCTGCTTGTGGTGCCATAACCCTGAAACGCAAAGCCCTGAACCGGAGCTTATGGGGGAGAGCATATGCGGCAAAAGCGTAACCGTTGAAGACGTTATGAATATCGTCCGTCTTGATGCGGGGCATTATACCGCCACCGGAGGCGGTTTGACCGTGACCGGAGGCGAACCGCTGGCGCAACCCGAGTTCTGTCTGGAGCTTCTGAAACAGGCCCGGACGGAGGGGTTCCACACCTGTATTGAAACCTCCGGTATGGGATCCCTTGAAACCTTGCGGATGCTGATTCCTTTGACCGATTTGTGGCTGTTCGACATCAAAGGCTTGTCGGCAGATTACGAGCGGCTGACCGGCGCGCCGTTCGCCCTCGCGGAACAGTCTTTGCGGTTCCTGCTTTCCCGACAGGCCTCGGTACTGCTGCGCTGCCCGATTGTTCCCGGAATCCATAACAATGAACGCTATGACTCTTGGCTTGAGCAGTTATCTCTGTGTTACCCGGGCGTAATAGGGGTCGAACGATTACCGTTCAATCGTCTGGGTATGGACAAATATGAAGCTCTGGGAAGGCTTGTCCCTTCGGTTTTTATGTATTAGCCCTATCTGCGGATAATTCCCGCTTATTTTATCATTCACATCACCTGCGAAGCCATCCTCCCGGGGTGCGCTCCTGAGCGGGATAGTCGCGGAAAGGGGTGGCGACGGCCAGGCTTAAATATTTCTCGCCCAGTTTCACCGCAAGGCGTGTTTCAATGAAGTCTTGTAAAATGTCTTCGACATCGCGCACCGATGTCTCCGCCGTGTCGGCAAAGCTCCGGCCCGCCAGCATCCGTACAATCTCCGCCGCTGTTTTGCCCTCATCGGCTGCCATGTATACGTCCGCCTCAATGCCGGACAGGGAAAAGCGCGGCGCGGCCGCGATCGGGCGTGTGTCTTCGATTGTGACCACGCCGCTGCCGCTTACCGTCATCGCCAGCACCGGCGCCTCCCGCCTGTCTTTGGCGAAAACCGGCGGAAAAAGCTCCTTCCACTCACGGATAGCGCGGATCAGCCGATCCCGCCCGGGCTTTCGCCCGTCCGCAGCCGTCCCATTTTCGCCTTGCGCGGGGCTGTCTTCAAAGAAATAGGCCAGCCGTGCCAACGCGTCCTCGTCCAAGGGATAAACATGGCGATAGTATCCCATCGGCCTGAGCGAAAGCCCGTACCGCGTCTGTTCGTTGAAATAGGCGCTGAACCGGCAGAAGCTGACCTCCACGGCGGCAGTCGGCGGCTGTAGGTGCGTGATCAGCGGTATCAAGCCGGCCGCCTCGCCATGACAGGCGTCGTCTTCGCCCGGAAAGCCGTACAGACAGTTCCACGCCAAACCGATGCCGTACTCCCGCGCCCATTTCAGGAAGCGGAGGTTATGGAAGAGCCGGTTCGGCTTGCCCAGCGCCGCCAGTGATTTGTCGTGCAACTGCTCGATGCCGGGCTGCATCCGCCGCACCCCCGCGTCGGCGAGCTTTCGCAGCTGCTCCCGCGAGAGCGTGGCCGGCGCCTCGTACATGAACTGCAAATCGCTGCCCGTGAAACGGGGCAGCAAGTGTTGGATGTGGCTGGGGGCAAGCATGTTGTCGGCTATTTGCACGGATGTGACGCCGTGTTTCTTCGTCAGGGCGGTTATTTCGTGATAGGCGCAATCCGGGGTCTTGACGCGCTGTTTCTCCATAAGCCCGTTGAGCCCGCAAAAGGCGCAGGGCTGTTTCTCGCCCCACCAGCAGCCGCGGGCCGTTTCCAGCACCAAGCCGGGGATGATCTTGCCGCGGATTACGCTTTGGTCAAGAGCGGCGAAATAATCGTCGAATATGGGAAGCGGCAGGCCGGAAATATCGGCGACCGTCGCCCCGTCTTCTTTCAAGCCCTCTATCTTTTCCCCCGCCAGATACGCGCGGCAAAAGTCGGGGAAGGTTTCGTCTGCCTCGCCCGAGAAGACGTAATCAACCCAAGGGAACGAGCGGCGCATCTCCGCGCCCATTTCGCCCTCGCAGTTGGCGCCGCCGATGACGGTGGCGATGTCAGGTGCTTGCTCGCGGATACGGCGCAGTATGGCCAACGAGGCGCAGTTCTGGAAGAAAGAAGAGCTTACGCCGACGATTTTCGGTTTCAGCGCGAGGATCCGCCGGACGCAGGTTTCGATAAAGCGGTCGGCGGTATCACGGATTGCCAAGAGTGTCCTTTCAGGCAAAGCGGCGGGATATTTTCGCAAAAATTCCCTATCATCCCGCTCCATCCCGGGAAAGGCGGCCCGTGAAAATACCCATTCGGCATGTGCGGGGGAAAAACTCAGGCGGAAATAGCTCCCCAGATTTAACATGCCGGCGAAGTCAATGTTGCAGTATAAGCTGCGCGTTGAAATGCCGGCTTTATCCAGCGCCCCCGTCAGACAGCCCAGCGCCGGCGAGGGATGCGTAATGGACGCGAAAGGCATCAGGACGAGGACAACATCGGCACCGGTCATGTATACACCTCGTCTATAAATCCCTCATCAAACAGCTGCTGTATTACCGTGCGGATGATAAAAGGGTTCACCCTGTACTCTTCCCTCAAAAGCTCAGTCACCTCGGCGCAGGTGTGTCGCCCGTCGGCGATCAGCCGCCCCAGCGGGCCGCATTTGTTTTTTCCCTTAAAATGATGAAGCTGATTGGGCGTCGCCAGATCAAACCCTTCCTCCGTCGGGCGGAAAACAATGTCGTCGCGGAATTTTATAAGTTTTTCCCTCGGCGGCGAGAGTGGCATACATCTTTCGATAAGATTATTTATGACCACCGGAAAATGTTCCGGGTCTTCATATTTTTCCGTGGCAAACACCCTGAAGCCGAGAGGCCATTTGCCGCTCACATAACAGGGGCTGAAGAGCATAACGGTACGGGTAACAAGGTTTATGTTAAAGCCGCTGACACAGGCGATGCTGCCTTGCGGCACCATGCCTATGCTGTTCTTGTCGGAAAGGTCCTCTTGATCCCGCAGCCCTGAATGTTCTTTCAAAATACGGCCGCCGGTCACTTTAGGCCGTAAATGGTCTTTTATCTGGACAAAAAGCTCTGTTTCCAAAAGCTCATCGGGCGTGAACGCGCCGTGGACCTTATCCATCATCTCAAGCGATAAAATGCTGAGGCGCGGCCAATGATACCTGACGTCCCCGCGCCGGTAATATTCCATCAGCCCGCGCAGCCAAGCTATATCGCCGCAAACGGCGGTGGAGGTGCAAAGAACTTCGCCGCTCAACTGTTCAAAGTCACGTAAAAAATGTATGTAATCCGGATTGTCATGTGGTTCGGTGCGATAGTAAGGCAGGGCGCTTCCGGCGGTTTCTTTGCCGAAAATATTGACGCAATGCTCCATAATACGTAGCGCGTCATCGCGCCCTGCGTTATAATCGAAGACCGAGGAGAGCTTTGGCGGCGCAAACGAACAAAACCAGCAGCCCATGCTGCAGCCTTCGCTGAGTTCGTAGGCAAAAGCGGGGTGATCGATTTGCGTGCCGAAAAAACCCAGCTCGCTCTTGACGGCGGCGATGCGCCGTTTACGCCAGGCGTCAAAAGGCGCGCTTAAAGACGCCGGCGGCGTTTTCCGATCGCTATCGCCGAAACGTTTCTGATAAAGGAACGCGAGATATTTCCCCCACAATTTCAAAAGCGAATACCGTCCGGCAAATTGTTTTACCTCACCGTCCAGCTTCTCCTCCGAATCCCTTGACGCGGCCAGGAGATACAGCATCATGTTTTGCTGGGCTCCCATATCCAACGGCAATTCGGACAGATCGAACATGACGCCGATCTCTTTCAAGCGCGCAATCTGTTCGGGTTGGACGCGGTTTTGGTTGACGGCTTCCGCAAGCTTGGCGTCGCATTGCAGCCGCTCAAAGAAACGCTTTAGCTGCGCCAGCTGTTTCAGCTCGTCTTCGGTAAACCGTGAAAAAATATTCTGACAGCTGTTCATAAGCGAACACCTCATTGCTGAATATTTTACTGACGCCGCACGTTTTGGCACGGCGGCGTCATGCTCTATTTGAAAATTTGTTCCGTTCAATCTTTCTTCTTGCTCACAGCGAACGCCACCGCGACGGCTACGCCCGCTGTCCCGAGCGCGAACGCGCCGAAAGCTAAAATGCCGACAAACAGCAGAACCGTGGTGCCGCCGGCAGCCTGTTCCAGCTCCTCCTCGCTCAGTTCGTCACTCGGTTCGAGGATATAATCGCCGGCCGCCTGTATGTCCTGTTCGCTGAAAGTGAACCCCCGTTCTTTGCCGTAAGCGATCAATGCTTCCGGCGTGTCCGCTACAAGCTCCGCCAGGCGTTGACCAACGCTCTCATCGGTTTCACCCAGCTTTATCAACGCGTAAAAATCCTGCGCGCCGGGGCTTATGAAAAAATCGGGCTTATCCAGCTTTTTTTGCGCCTTGGCTTTTAACAGTTCCCGCGCTTTATAATAATATTCCCGCAGCTCCCCCGTGGAAACGTCATAACCCTGTTCGCGCGCGAAAGCCGCCAGCGCTTCAATATCGTCGCCAAAACTAATCACCTTGGCCTGATACTCCGGATTCGCTGCCAACACCTTGAAAAAACGATCCATGTTTTCCATTTTTCAAACTCTCCTTATCCTTTATGCTCGGGAGAACTGTCGAGCATAATGTTGAAGAAACCCTTTTGGCAAGTGTAGTGTAATGTCAATTCACTAAACGGTTTGGTAACATTCCAGTACACACACTTAGGTTTACTGGAATGGTAGTATTCGCAGGGTGTGTTGATGTGGGTTTTTTTGTAACATTCCACAGGGTCATAAAAATCGTTTTCTACGCCTTGTACGCCGCCTGACACTCCCGTCAGCTGTTCCGCGCTGAGTTCGCTTTTTTCCATTTTTACATTCCTCCCGCTTTTGATTCGTAAGTCCCGTCAACAAGGATGTCGAAGTAGCCCTTTTTGCATACGTAGTGTATGGTCATATTGCTGAATGGCATAGTGGCACTGAAGTGTATGCACTTTGGGGTACTTGAGTCGTAGCAGTCGCAGGGCTGGTTAAATCGGGTTTTTTTGTAACATTTTTCAGGGTCATAAAAATCGTTTTCTTCGTTTTGTGTGCCGCCGGCAACTCCCCCCGCCGCCATGGCAAGCTCATCGCAGGATAGCTCACCGCCGCCGAACAGCCGCTTTCGCAAGCTCTCCTTTGCGTCCGCCAAGGGCTTTGGTCTGCGTAAAGAGAACCGCATATCTCCGATTCTCCCGGAGCCCGCCGCAAGAACCTCGGCGCGTCGGCTCATCATACGCTCAAACGCGGCTTGTCTGGCTTTCGCGTCGGGGCGAATCTTCAAATTTGAAAGTATCATCTCTATATCACGCTCCTGCATCATATCACGGCATCCTCCTCTCTCATGCTTCTCATGTTCTTATATGCGCCGGCGCACGATTCCTTACAATAAAATCAACAAATTTCTTAAAATATTTTTTGCGCGGTGGTACAGCGTAGTGCAAGGTAACAATTAAATCTTGATTTTCCCTTGTAATACAGCGGGATTGAGCGCTTAACATAACATCCCAGAGTACGCCGTGATATATAGGTGAAATAACTTC
>Ga0099364_10002459_pt1 | contig 29490 bp, 21 predicted proteins | sample TergutTh196P3_FD_73070 | JGI IMG/M metagenome (GOLD analysis project Ga0099364, IMG submission 73070) | Microcerotermes parvus P3 segment gut microbial communities from Pointe-Noire, Republic of the Congo - Th196 P3 | ecosystem: Host-associated > Arthropoda: Insects > Digestive system > Gut ...
AACTTCGGGCTGCCGCTTGCGTACCAGAATGCCCCGAACTTTTGCTGGACGAAGAAACTAAGGAGCGAGAACGGGTTTATCACTCTGTTTATACCGTCCCATGAGTAACCGTCGTACCACTTAAGCATCTTATCGTGCAGGCTGTCGTCTTCTTTGAACCATTCCGGCCTTTCAAAATTCTGTTATGATGATAGAGTTTAAAAAGGTATTTTACTAAGCGGAAAACCTAGCGGCATTAGCTAGCAGGGGTGGGCGTTGTATGTATAAAATGTAAAAAATGTCGATGGGGTGGGCAAGATGATGCCGCATTGCGGTTGCTGCCTCATGCACTGATGGTAAAAAATAATCTATGCTTCACCTCTGACTCCCTGCAATTTTACTTGACACTCCGGTTGGGGTGTGCTACTATTGTGCTGAAACGTAAGTATAATAATCGTGAATCAGCAATGAGGTGTGGATATGTTTGTAAGCAGGGAAGATGAGATTGTGGCGCTGCAGAAACTCTATGACAAAGGTACATTTCAAATGGTGGTGATGTACGGGCGCAGGCGTATGGGAAAAACCACATTGATAAATGAGTTTATCAGAGATAAGCCGTCTATTTATTTCGCCGCGCAGGAAGCCAATGTAAGATTGAACCTGCAGATGTTCTCAGAGAAAGTATACTCTTTTTTCGGATTGCCTGAAACGGCAGGCGCATTCGCGAACTGGCATGATGCATTCATGTTCATTGCAAATCGCGCTCAAAGGCAGAGGTTTATCGTTGCGATAGATGAGTTTCCTTATATTGTCGAATCCGATAAAAGCGTGAAGTCAGTGTTGCAGAATATTATCGATCATGAGCTTTTAAACTCCGGGTTGTACTTAATCCTATGCGGAAGCCAGATTAGCTTTATGGAAAAAGATGTTTTGGGGTATAAAAGCCCTTTGTTCGGCAGGCGAACTGCGCAGTTCAAAATAGATGGGTTTGATTATTTAGATGCATCGAAAATGCTGCCTTTCGCGTCTGTTGAGGATAAAATCAGATACTACGCCTGTGTAGGCGGCACTCCGCATTATCTTGCGCAGCTTGATAGCGGATTGTCTTTTGAGGACAATGTAAAGGACTTGTTTTTCCGGCCGCAGGGGTATCTTTACGGCGAGCCTACCATGCTGCTTCAGCAGGAGCTTAGGGAACCTTCGATGTATAATTCTGTCATAGCAGCAATAGCCACGGGAGCGAGCCGCTTGAATGAGATTTCCACTAAAATCGGCGAGGATTCCGCGAAGACTATAAAATATATTAAAACACTGGCGGATATGAGGATTCTGCACAGGGAGCACCCTTTCGGGGACAATCCGGAACGCAGCCGCAAGGGGGTTTACGGGATTTCCGATAACTGCTACAGATTCTGGTATCGTTATGTTTTTTTGAACCATACCGGCATTGAAAGCGGAGTCGGGCCGGCAATAGCGGACACTTTGGTGTTTCGGGACTTACCGGCTTATGTGGGCAAGCCGGCTTTTGAGGATGTCTGCCGGCAATACTTGATCCGCCGGAACAGGGGGAATGCTTTGCCGTTTTTGGCTTCGCGTTTTGGCACATGGTGGGGGGCGGATCCGATAACGAAGACAAACGCTGATATTGATGTTTTGGCGGATAATAAGGCTACGGGGCAGATTTTGTTGTGCGAGTGCAAGTGGAAAAACACACCAACTGATGCTGCGGATTTGCATAAACTGATTTCAAAAGCTCATCTGATGCCCGGTTATGAGGAGTATATGTTTATGTTTTTCTCGAAAGCGCCTTTTACGGAATCCGCGCGTACGCTGGCGGCAGAGCACGGCAGATTGAGCCTTGTGAAGGTTGATATGCTGTTTGATTAATAATTCGATTACAAGTGCTTGCAATTGGGACGGGTTTCGAGAATGCCATATCACTCCTGACTGGCTGTTGGTTTACAGAAAAACAGATTGCGGAGAGCTGCTTTTGGTCCTCACTCGTTTATCCTCTCATAGTAATCTTAACTTCTAAGGCGCAGTGCGGATTTTTACCTTACGGCAGACGGGGTGCGGTGGTGCTGTAAAATTTATTTCTGCCCTGCAGAATTATTATATGCTGAAACATGGGTGTAAATGTCTTGTTTCAGCATATAATAATTACTATGTACACTTTGACATGTACAGTCCTTGTCAAAAAACACAAAATTACAAATGTTTGCAGCAAAACACTCCAAATGTTTGCAACAAAACACTCCAAATGTTTGCAACGGGGGTTGATTGCTGCTGTTTAAAGGCGTATAATAATGAGAGGATGGGAACGCGCATAGCAGCTGCGATAATGCAAGCGCCGTATCCGTACCACAATGTATGCCTGCTGCCGATGGAGTGTCATGGGCATTCAAATACGCGTTAAGGAGAACATGCGGCAATGAGCTATTTGAAAAGGATTGTTGATGAAGAAATCAAAAACAAGCTATCGGTGTCAGGCGCTTTGCTTATAAAAGGACCTAAATGGTGCGGGAAAACGACCAGCGCGATGCAAGTTGCGAAAAGCGTGCTGGAACTGCAAAACCCTGATCTGCAGGACAACTACCTTGAATTACTGAACACAAAACCTTCGCTGCTGCTGGCGGGAGAAAAGCCACGCTTGATTGACGAATGGCAGATAGCTCCGAAGATATGGAACGCCGTCAGATACTCCGTTGACAAGTCTTCGGAACCGGCCCAGTATATTCTGACCGGCTCGGCAACCCCTGTAGAAGACAGTACCTTGCATAGCGGCACGGGCAGGTTTTCTTTTTTAACAATGAAGACTATGACCCTATACGAATCCGGGGATTCTAACGGCGCAATATCGCTGTTGGAGCTGCTAAATGGAAAAACTGATATCGACGGTATAAAAACCGGCTTAACATACGAGAAAACAGCATACATCCTCAGCCGGGGAGGGTGGCCGAACGCGATTAAGCTAACCGGGGGAAACGTTCTTGACATACCAAGAAGCTACCTGGATGTCTTGTTTGAGAACGATATTTCCAAGGTTGACGGGGTGAAAAGAAACCCCTTGCTGGCAAGGGCAATACTAAAATCATACGCCAGACAGGTTTCCACAATTGATTCCGACAAATCGCTGTATGCGGACGTACAGGCAAATTATTCCGATATAAGCGAGCGTACGATCATCGATTATGTTGATACGCTGAAAAAACTATATATCATTGAGGAAATCGAAGCATGGAATCCAAACATCCGGTCGAAAACCTCAATCAGGACATCACCAAAAAAAAGTCTAATTGATCCGTCGCTGGCGGTCGCAGCCTTGGATTGCTCACCCGAAGAGCTTATGCGAGACATCAGAACATTCGGCTTGCTGTTTGAAAATATGGTAAGCAGAGATTTGGGGGTTTATGTGCGCTCCATCGGAGGGAGTCTGAGGCATTACAGGGATAGATTCGGCTTAGAGTGCGATAATGTCATCCATTTCCACAACGGCAAGTATGCGCTGGTCGAGGCAAAGCTCGGGGGAAGCAGGATAAATGAGGCTGCGAAGCATTTAACCACGCTAAAGAACCTAATTCTCAAAAACAACAAGAGCCTTGGGGAGCCTGCTTTTTTAATGGTTGTCACAGGGACAGATATGGCATATGTGACCGAGGATAATGTCTTGGTTGTTCCGATAGGTTGTTTGAAGAATTGAGTACCTCTATACACTGTAATTCCGAGTATTTACAAACGGAGGGAGCCTGCGGCATTATGCGGCACCCCTCACGCCTTGTCTTGCGAAAAAAATCCTCGGCACTGCACTTCAATTTCTAGCCTGATGAGGTACTTGTGGTGTTCTTCGAGCATCAGAGCACGATAAACGAGAATATGCCATTACGCGACCTGATGTACTGCGGCAGGGTATATGAGATGATTGTCCCGAAGAAAAGGATATATACTAAAAGCCGTATAACAATCCCTACGCCGGAGTTTTACGTCATATACAACGGTGCTGAGGAGTTCCCGGAGAAAGCAGTCTACAGGCTGTCGGAGATGTACGCGCTGCCGCCCGGGGAAGAGCCCGCGCTGGAGCTTGTAGTGCAAGTGTATAATATTAACCCAGGGCACAACGGCGAAGTTCTGCAACGCAGCGAAACGTTAAGGGATTACATGGCATTCATCACGAAAACACGTGAAAACGAAGCAAACGGGATGAATCGCGAGGAAGCAATCGACAAAGCGATACGCGACTGCGTAAAAGAGGGCATATTAGCCGAATACCTGGAAAAGTACGGATCGGAGGTACGGAGGGGGTGCAGGGGGACGGCCCCCTGCTTTCTTTACTTGATCCACTTGCTTGCCTGAAAGCAGTAAAATATCACCATAAATACAGCGCAAACGTTAGTCAAACGATTATAGACAAAGGGGTTTCTGCAGGGGTATAATTCTCATGCAGAAACTATCGTTTATATTGACAAACAGCGGCGGCGGGAGTAAAATCAAACTGTAGCCGCCGGGGAAAAGGAGCTACAATCATGAGCAACACAAACCGCAACTTCAAAGCAAGCGTTTTCACGCATTTATTCAGGGAAACCGGTAAGGAATACGAACTATACAACGCCGTAGCGCCCGGAAGCTTCCCGCCCGGCACCCCCGTAGAAGACGCGACCCTGACAGACGTTCTCTACATGGACAGGGTCAATGACTTGTCATTTATCGTAGGCGGCAAGCTGGTAGTGTTTTTCGAGCATCAAAGCACGATAAACGAGAACATGCCATTACGCGACCTGATGTACTGCGGCAGGGTATATGAGATGATTGTCCCGAAGAAAAGGATATACTCAAAGACTCGTATAGCGATCCCTACGCCGGAGTTTTACGTCATATACAACGGGGCTGAGGAGTTCCCGGAGAAAGCGGTCTACAGGCTGTCGGAGATGTACGCGCTGCCGCCCGGGGAAGAGCCCGCGCTGGAGCTGGTTGTGCAAGTGTATAATATTAACCCAGGGCACAACGGCGAAGTTCTGCAACGCAGCGAAACGTTAAGGGAGTACATGGCATTCATCACGAAAACACGCGAAAACGAAGCAAACGGGATGAATCGCGAGGAAGCAATCGACAAAGCGATACGCGACTGCGTAAAAGAGGGCATTTTAGCTGAATACCTGGAAAAGTACGGATCGGAGGTACAGAGCATGCTTTGCAAAGAATGGGACTGGGACGAAGCCAGAGCCGCATGGGAAGAAGAAGTAGAAGAACGCGTACGAGCGGAATTGGAGCCGATCGTAGCCGGCAAAGATGCTGCGCTGGCTGATAAGGATGCTGCGCTGGCTGATAAGGATGCTGCGCATAAAGCTGCGCTGGCAGATAAAGATGCCGCACTGGCTGATAAAGATGTCATTATTGCACAGTTGCGAGCGCAGCTTGCAGTCTCTGGGTAAGCAATCTAAGACGCTTAATGCGGTTAATTGCGATCATCGAGCAACTGTCTTTTTACAGTCTCCCCCGCCTATGCTTCGCCTGCCTACCGGCAGAAAGGCTGGGCGGCGGGAGTATTCTCGCACAATAACACGAAACGCCAGCCTCGCCGAAGCGCGGGGCTTTTATATATGAACCTCACCCTGTGTTAGAAATGCCGTGCTTGCCGGTTACGGTTCGTTTGTGGTAGAATTGCCGGGTTGCTTACTTCTGCGGAATTAATATGGGCAAAATTTACACATAACTACGGCGGAACTGTATAATATAGTATTATTAATAAACCGTAAATCTTCAACAAATGTCTAATTTTTCTATTGACAAACACAGCATGTAGTGATAGTATACGCCTGTCCTTGGAGTGAGTTATAACTTAATAATAAGTATGCGGCATAGTCTAAGTCCGGTGCCGGCGTACGATGGCAAAGTTGTCGAAAGACTGCGACGCAAAACTATAGGGCCCTGATTAATGCATTAGATTGCAGGGGTAGCCAGCTGCCAGATGATAATGTATTCATTTGCAAAGTGAGCGCTTTCCTGTGTTTTGACAAGCAACGGAGCGTTTTTTATTGTGTAAAGCGCAGATTGTTAAATTAACACTAAAGTGAAGCTCAATCCATGACGATAACATGAACGTATGGCGTAAATAGCCGAAACATGCTGTCAAAGCCGTACCGGACATGGGGAACCGGCCCGAAACTCAACCAAAAAGGAGTTGATAAGAGACTTGGCCGAAAACGAACATGATACCGAAAGGAGTGATGAGACAAGGAAGTCCGACGCAGAAGACCCGAAGACAAGGAAGTCAAAAACAAAACCTGACAAGACAAGGAAGTCTGAGGCAAAGACCAATGAGAAAAGGAAGTCTCAAAAAAAAGCCAAACGCAAATCCAGATATGCATTGACAAAACGCACAAAAATCGCGATCGCAGTTCTGGCGGCAGTGGTGGTGGGATTGACGGCCTGGTTGCTTTGGCCGGGAAACGATATAACCGAACAACTGCCCGCGCCACCGTCGCAGAGGCCAATCATAGGCGGCAGAGGTACGCTCCTCACCCCTGAGAACTCCAGTAAGATGAAGGAACAGTTCGACGGCCCGCTGCAGGACGCGCACTACACTTTCAGCATGACGACGGAATGGGAGTTCGACACTTGGCAGACCCCTTCTCGAAACGCAAGCGTGGATAACCTCGAACGCAATACGCGGACAGTGTACTTTGACGTTATCCTGCGAGACACTGAAGAAGTCGTATATACCTCCCCATATATACTGCTGGGAGGAACGCTCGACAACTTCGCGCTGGATAAGGAGCTGCCGGCCGGTGAGCATGATGCGATAGCAACGTTTTTCCTGGTTGACGATGATTTCGAGTATGTCACCGATGTCCAAATCACAGTGAAGCTGATTATTAACGGGTGAACCATTTCGAGAAAGCTTCAAAGACTTTACGCAAACATTTTCACCAACAGATAGACGGCGTCTGTCAAAAATAAATTAATTTAAGGAGATCAAACATGAAAAAACTTATAGCAGGATTGATAGTACTGACCTTACTAATGGTGCCGATGACGACGGCATTGGCAAACGATGGAGCGGGCGATGGGATTGTTGTGGAGTTTAATGATACTGAGCATATAGTATTTACAGTCCCGACATCTGTGAACTTTGACTTTGTCCTGGATCCGCAAGGCATATTCGGCATGACAGACGAAGCTATCGAGGCATTAGTCGCCGATCCCGACGGAACAGACAGGCTAGGCACTGTGACCGATGACACATGGGCTGCTCTGCCAACCGCTGAACAGGTAGTATTTCCGTCCGCAGCTGCCCCTGTCGTAATAAACGACAGCAACCGCGATCTTGCAGTGACAATTGCGTTTTCGTTTACGTCAAATGACAAAAAGGCCGATTCAGACAGAACGGTAACTGCAATTGCCGGAATTGATCCGAAAGTCAACAACCATACGTGTCCGAATGACGCTACATGCACTGACGGAGCAGATAGTGCCCCATGCGGATTGAACATCTATCCAGCCGATGTGTTCATTGGCGCGACATTCTCTACAGCTAACGTGCAATCCGAGGAGCCCGCTAACTTTGCCGGATCGTTGACGCTGCCTATCCGTAGTGGCGATAATGCAAAAACAGCGCTGTTTGTGTTTCCTGAGGCTAAGTATGAAGATGAGACCATATCGGATAATGGCGGTGCACTCGGCGGTTCTGTAATTGTCAATAGGAAAGAGACATATGTAGGACCGGGCAACGGAACGCAGTTCGTCCTCTCCGGGAAATGCAACCCGAATGCGGACTGGACTATCCTGAGAGAGACCAAAGTTGGCGATGTCGGTCAAGAAGACAACGTAGAAATTAGCATTGCAATTGTATGGAATAGAAGCGTAGCAAGCGCAGATGATTTAAACACAACGACAACACCGCCGATTTCTGTAGGTTCTGACCCAGCCGTTGAGCCTTTCGGTCTTAGGTCAAGAGCATCCGGCACCGCGATAGGCGGGGACTTCGTCAGCATTGCGACCACAAAGACGTTCACATACACACCTCCCACAACCCCCGCAGAAGAGGATGCAATCGCAGCCACCGCTGATGCAGATGCTGCAGCTACTGATGCTGTAACAGCTTTGGGTCTATTATCGGCTGCCATAGCGGCATTTGAAGACGACCAAGATGATGACTACGCTGACGAGGATGTCCTACAAGCTGCGATTGACGATGCGGAAATAGCCCTAGGATTAGCGGAAACCGCTCTAGGATTAGCGGAAACTGCCCTCACTGCCGCAGAAGAGGAAGACGATCCTGCGGTTGGCGCATCGATTATAACAGCTCTGGAGAATGCGATTACGGCACTTGGAGAAGCGATTGCCGACTTGGCTACTGAGATTGCGAGTGCTGAGGGGTTGATGGGCCCGTCTGAGGTTGGATTCTTCGGACCTGGTGCTACAAGCCTTACGGTAGGTACTGCGAGCGGAGCTACTGACACAGTAATTGACATCCCGTTCTACTTCGGGGCTTTTGATATTGTGTATGTTGGCCTTGATGTTGGAAGCGGACTCTTCGATGTTTCGGATTCATTCAGTGCCAGCGGCAACAACCTAGTGTTTGACGGTACGGTTGTAGCCGGAGGATGGGAACCGTCTGTATATCAATTCTCAATGTGGCTGGACGATGACCCGACACCCGCGAATAGAACAGAGTTTAAACTTACTATTACAATTACCGCATAAACATTGTTAAACGAATAGACCAGAACAAAAATGAGGAAGCCACCCCATCCGTATAGGTGATGCGGGTGGCTTTTTCCTCTAAATATGGTTTAATATTGAAGAGTAAATTATTTCATAGAGAACACTATTGGCAGTGTCATTAATACAATGATGGTACGAAATTATGTTAGTAGATTACCCGCAATTAATTAAGAAAGATATGCTGCTTTGCGGGATTGGAAAATTCCAGCAGGATATTGAAAGCTTTTTCACAGATTTAAATATCTTTGCTTACATTGATGTAAGCGATTCGGTGGAAAAGCATAAAGGGAAGGATGTATATCCTCTGCGGTCTTTACAGGCATCCGTATGGAGAGAACGCATGACAGTAATCTGCGCGTTTCAAACAGAATTTATCAGTAGAATCCTTGAAGAGTACGGCCTTGTATACGGAGTTGACTATATTCATGGAATAGATTTGATAGCGATAGTTGACGAAACGGAGACATACAACATAACCTCAAACTATAAAGGCAAAAAAATAATAGTTATGGGGACAGGGTATAATTGCGAAAAGCTGATGATGCGAAATCCGCATTTAGACGTTACATACTATGTAGACAATGATGCAGATAAGCACGGCAACATTGTTTTTAGCAAAAAAGTATATCCTGTCGATGTAGTGAAAAGCGAAGAGTACGGAAGTTTTGTTATACTATGTACTCCATCAGATATATTGACGATAAGATGCCAGATGGAAAAACTAGGCCTTGTGTTCGGCGATGATTTTTATTTTTATGATGCTGATGCGTTTCCGTTTTCACCAATTGAATCTGCAAAGAAGTCTTTTGCTTATTATTTAGCGGTAAACGACATACAACACAATAGTCCGCTGCCTGTAGCTGTATTTGGTGTAAATCGGATTTCCGCTGACTTATTGGATGCGAATATTCCGATAAAAATAGAATATTTTATTACTGACAATCAGGAACGTACTGGGCGGCCTTTTTATGGCAGAAAAGTAGTGCACGTTTCGGACTTAAGCGATATGAGCGGAGGCATCTTGCTGGTTACTGAAGAAGACGCAAACCTATTCCAGGATAAAGCAATTGAGAAAAAGTGGAAGATATTTTACCATACAGAACATACTCACGCAAAATGTGCATACAGGCTTTCTGAGCTACTATGCAGAACAATAGCGAGCCATTTCATTAGTAACTCTACTTGTAGCGTAGACACATATCATCCAATTTTCATATCAAATACGAGCAGCATTACATTTTGCAGCGCGCTTATGGATGTGCCATATATAGGGAAACTGCTGTATAATAGCTTTGAGCAAAACCTAAAGTCAACGGTATCAAGGATAGTTCAGTTAAGCATATCAAATAAAACATATTGTTTCTGTTTAAAAAGATGTGATTACTTTAAGAAGGCTTCAACACATTGGAATGAGGAGAATGCGATAAATAAAATCTTACCAAAAAAAACTAGTGATTTTAGATTGTCCCTATGTTATGATAATTCATGCAATTTAGCGTGCAAAAGTTGTAGGAGCAAAAAAATATTTGAGCCGGAAGGCGATAAAGCGAGGCTCGATGCGTTGCATTTTGAAGTTAAGCGAAATCTTTCGAAACTTAAAAGGAACATATGGTGCGGAAATGGGGAAGCGTTTTACAGCGAGTATTTAAGGGATATTTTCTTGTATGAGAATCCGCTAAAAAACATTACTTTTTTTACTAACGGGTTGTTATTTAACGCGGACAACTGGAGTTTATTGAAGAGTAAATACGACCACATTACAATGAGATTCTCTATTGATGCAGCGACTAAGGAGACATATAGCATAATACGCGGCGGCAATTGGGAGTTGCTATGCCGAAATTTGAAGTACGCTGCGCAATTGCGTTCAAAGGGAGAGATAGACCATATAGAATTAGCTTTTGTAGTGCAAAGGGATAATTTTCGGGAAATGATTGCATTCGTCAACTGGGGTAAAGAGTTGAGAGTTGATGGGATTTTGTTTCAGCCCATTGTAGATTGGGGCTTATTATCTGCAGATGATTTTTTTGATATTAATGTAGTTAATGAATACAATCCTTACCATAATGAGTATATAGATATCTTGAGCAATCCGTGCTTTGATGAACCTTGGGTAGTGATAGGATATGTTGATGTTCCCTATGATAGTAGATTGTAGATGAGCGGGGCTTTAAAGTGTGTTAAGATTTAGCGGATAGCATTAGTATTGGATTTCTTATTTACGGTCTATAAATTAAACTATTATGCCAGAATCTTTAGAATATTAGGGAGTTAAGTAAATGAGTTCAATAAAAGAGTTGAATGAAGTACATGATATGCTTTGCGATGATGTCTCAAAGATGGTTTACTTAAATAAAGCCGCTTATGAAATAACCGGAAACTATTTGTATTTACGCAATATCATAAATCACTGTTACCCACAACTGCGTTGCCCGGACGGTAGAAAGAATATCATTATTTATGGTGCTGGTATTTATGGAGAAAACATAGAGTTTAGTTTATCTTCTGGGGCAACAATACCGATAAAGTGCTTTTGGGATCGCAACCATGCTGCATACACAGAAGGCTTACACGGTAAGCCGGTATATCCTATTGGAACGGGTTTAGATCCAAGCAGCGACCAAGTAGTAATAGCATCAACAAATAAATCTAGTATTTATGAAATGCGTCACGAACTGTTGTCATTCCCAATACCTGAAGAAAACATACTTGAAGCAAAGGACTTTTTTGCACCTCATAAATACCAATATTTTGATGGCGATATAATATCTTTTAACGAAAAAGAAGTTTTTTTAGATTGCGGGTCTTTTGATTTTGGCAACTCAAAATTTCTCCTTTCAAGGTGTGACACTGTAAATGCGATATATGCGTTTGAACCGATCGTTTCGGACTTACTTAAAAATGAAATCAAAACTTGCCATTTCAACGGCGTGCATCTTTTTGAAGCTGCTGTATGGAATGAAAATGGAGAGACTAATTTTATTGTTGCTGGCGGGGGCAGCACGGAAGGTTCCTATGTTGCCAGCAATGGTAACGTAATGGTAAAAACTGTAAAACTAGATGATGTAATAAACATAGATGATAAGGTGACATTTATCAAGATGGATATTGAAGGTTCAGAGCTTATGGCGCTTAAAGGAGCAGAACGAATCATAACAAGAGACAAGCCAAAACTAGCGATAAGCATTTACCATAAACCTGAAGACCTAACGGAGATACCATTGCTTATTAAATCAATGGTTCCAGAGTATAAACTCTATGTTAGGCATTACTCAATAGTGAAATGGGAAACTGTTTTGTATGCAGTATAAGTAAACAGAGCCAAGAAAAGATAGCAGCATTACAAGGAAATAGTGAAGGAAATACAGTCTTGTTATCCTCATATTAATCCAGTTTTGTTCCATGAGATAGGTTTATCAAACTAAATAATCGAAATGAATGAGATTTAGCCCATTAGTTTTGCAAATTGTTTCACAATGTATTGCAGTTGCGCTAACAAAAGAGTATAATGCGGTATGATTTCATTTTAGGAGGTGAAAGCTCAATGGCAAAAACAGCAAGTTTGAATATCAGAATAGATCCGGAAACAAAGACTAGCGCAGAGAAGCTTTATGGTTCGTTTGGTATAACTGTCACAGATGCTGTCAATATGTTTTTGCATCAATCCCTGCTAGTCGGGGGCTTACCTTTTGACTTGAAGAAGCCAAGGTATAATGCCGAAACCGAAGCGGCGATACATGAAGCGAAGGATATAATGGCAGGCAAAATAGCGGCAGAAAAGTATAGCAGCGTTGCGCAAATGAACGCTGCAATTGATGCTATGCCGGACGAGGTTTAGGTTTATGTTAACGCTACAACCAACAACTCAATACAAAAAAGACCGCAAACGTGCAATAAAGCGCGGACTTCCTATGAATGAGCTTGATGCGGTTATTGAGTTCTTACAAGAGCAAAAAACGCTTGACCCGAAGTATCGTGACCATGCATTAGCGGGCGATTATTCAGGATTCCGTGAGTGCCATATCAGACCGGATTGGTTGTTCATTTATGCTGTTGACGGTGATAATCTTGTCTTGGTCGCTTCGCGCACAGGCTCACATTCTGATTTGTTTGAGTAATCAACGAAAATGATATAATTTCCAATGCTCTTTTGCTTTGCATGTGTGCCATAGATTGAAAAATTATGAGAGTTCCATAGACTGATTATGTGAGTTGAGGTTAAACGCATGACATATGATAACTGCTTTTCGTCGGGCATCCACAACCTTCCGCGTCTTTCAACCGCCCGTTCCCGCTCAGTTAGCCCGGAGAATATTACGGGTGAAAAGGGAAAAGGAGGCATGGCGGTTGAGGGCGAAGGGGCATATGCCGCCAGGGAACTGGGCTGCGGATGGAAAGTGTCGCCAAGCGTAAAAATAAAAACAGGCGAGACTTTCACGCTTTGCGACATCGAGGGGCCTGGTTCGATCCAGCATATCTGGATGACGCCGACCGGGACATGGAGGCACGAGATTTTGCGGGTTTACTGGGATGAGTGCGAGATGCCATCCGTGGAGTGCCCTGTCGGCGATTTTTTTGCCTGCGCGTATAAAAACCCGTTTCGACAGCTATCTTCCCTTGCTGTTTGCGTAAATCCCGGGAGTGCTTTCAACTGCTACTGGCAGATGCCGTTCCGCAAGCGCTGCCGTATCACGCTGTCAAACATATCCGCGGAAGATATGGTGTTATACTACCAAATTAATTATACATTGACTGAGATACCTGAGGACTGCGCTTATTTCCATGCGCAGTTCAGGAGGGTCAATCCGCTGCCATATAAAGAACCGTATATTGTTTTAGACGGCGTGGCGGGAAACGGGCATTATGTCGGCACATACATGGCATGGGGAGTGAACAGCAACGGCTGGTGGGGTGAAGGCGAACTGAAGTTTTACCTCGACGGCGATAAAGAATATCCGACTATATGCGGCACGGGAATAGAGGATTACTTTTGCGGATCGTATAATTTTGACGTAAAAGGCGAGTATACAGAGTATTGCACCCCATATGCCGGGCTTGCCAAAGTCGTCAAACCCGATGGGCTGTATAATTCACAGATGCGCTTTTCCATGTACCGCTGGCATATACCCGATCCCATACGCTTCAATGACAATATAATAGTGACTGCGCAGGCTCTTGGATGGCGTAGCGGCGGGCGGTATCTGCCATTACAGGACGATATTTCATCGGTTGCGTATTGGTATCAGACGCTTCCTATGTCACCTTTCCCGGCACTACCTGATGCAGATGGTTTGGAGATTATATGAACAATGCGACAAGGCTGTTTTTAAGCCAAAGCCAAGATGAAAGCAGAATTCTGTATAATATCGCAGTCGATGGCAAACATGCTGCGTTTTGGGACAATGTCGCCGTAACGGCTGCGACTGATGCCCAGGCGGAAATATATCAGGCTCTGATAGACGATAGACTCGCGCAGGGTTATCTGCCGCGCCGTTGCAGATACCATGCCGAGCCGGACAGGGGTGAGGCACGCATCGGCTCCGGAGGGGCTACGATCTGCATGATGGCAAAGCTGCTTAATGATTGCGGAGGAGATATAGAGAGACTGATTGCGCAAAAAAACCTGATACTCCATTCCGGCGGGGAGGCGAAACGGCTTCCGCACAGTGCGCCGTTTGGCAAGCTCTTCGCGCTGTCAGGCGCGCATATCGGAAGCGATTTGAGAAATCCACCGGGTACTGTGTTTGATGACCTGATGGTATCGCTTGCGGGTTTGCCAAGCCGTATGCATGGCGGCATTGTAATCGTATCGGCTGATGCGTTTTTTCGTTTTAACCACACGCAGTTTGACCTTGATACGCCGGATGCCGCGGCTCTTGCTATGAAAGCCGATATCTCCGAAGGCATAGTGCATGGGGTTTTTCTGGAAAAGAGCGGAGGCATAGTGTCGCGTTTCCTTCATAAACTGCCCGAAGATGAACTTAGACGTGCGGGAGCTGTGTCGGACGCTGGTACGGTCGATCTGGATATAGGCATAACATATCTGGGGGTCAATGCGATAAAAGCGGTTCTCAGCCTTGTCCTTGATGATTCGGGCAAGGTAGACGATAGAAGGCTTTCCGCTTACGCAAATGACAGGGCGAGACTGTCGTTCTACGGCGATATAATTTATCCGATGGCTGCGGATTCGACAATGGATAAATACCTAGCGCAAGCAGCGGATGGTAATCTCACCCCGGAACTGCTGGAACTGCGCCCGGGTATTTTTGATGCCTTGCGCAAGATAACGCTCAAAATCGTCAGGCTGGTGCCCGGCATGATCCGTAACATGGGAACTACGGGTGAGGCTTTTGATACGCTTCGCTTTTTCCGTGAAGAGGCTAATTTCGGATATGCGAACCTATATGATGAGAATATAGCGCTGAACTCCGGGATATCGGAAAAAGCTGATATAGGAGATAACTGTTTTATTGAACACAGCGCCATATATGAAAAAGCCCAGCTTGGCTCGAACTGCTTGATTTCAAACTGCGAGCTGCCTTCGGGCTTTGAAGTGCCGGATGGTATAGCCTTGCATTGCGTGAGATTGCATAACAGAAGATGGGTGTGCAGGGTCTGGGGTGTGAGCGACGATATTAAGTCAAATCAGGCGTGGTTTGGGAAACCGCTGCAGGAGTGGGATCCTGAAGCGGATAGCTTGTGGGATGCTAAACTGTACCCTGCGTGCGATAGCAGACAGGAGGCGCTTGAGTGGGCAAGGGCATTTTTCGCGCGCACGATGAATGATGAATTAATGCAGAAATGGCGGGCTTGCGATCGCCTATCCCTTTCAGATACCGGCGATATTGACCTGGGCGGAATGCTTAAGGACCGCGCCGCCTGCGAGGATAGGTTTCGGATTGATGCTTTTGCTGATAAAGCCCTGAGCGGTACCCCAATAGATGAGGTTATTGGATATTTGGGGCTGGGCTCAAATGCGGCGCGGCGCATAAATATGATGCATTCGCTGCTTGATGATGGCCATTATGAGCGGTGGCAGGATGAAATGCGGCTGTATATGTGCATAGGCGAGGCTGCGGAACTTCTTAAACTGGATTGCTGCGGCGATGTTTTAAGGAGCAAGGGATTCGAGACCCTGCGCAATGCATCTGCAAGGTTTTCGCCCACATTAAGCGTAGAGAGGCAAGGGTGGGCCTGCGACAGCGTTGAGGTAGCGCTTCCTATCAGGGTGAACATGGGGGGGACATGGAGCGACGCGCCGCCTTATTGCTACGAGCATGGGGGAACGATGCTCAATGCCGCTGCATGTTTGGATGGGGAGTTGCCGATACATGTATGCGCGGAGCGTCTGAGAGAGCCTGTTGTTGAGCTGATAAGCATTGATTTGACAACAAAAAAGCGATATGATACACTTGAGCCGCTTTTGGATTATCATAACCCGGCAGACCCATTTATACTGTTCAAAGCAGCGCTGTCGATGTCGGGTATCCTAGCTGAGGCCGGCGGCTCCCTGAAGGAGCAGTTGGAGAGGGTTGGCGGAGGGGTGCGAATCATATCTAAGGTAGATGTTCCTAAGGGATCCGGGCTAGGCACATCAAGCATTCTTACCGGCGCGATCATCGATGCGCTAAGCAGGCTTGCAGGCCGGGAACGCAGCAGCGCGGAGTTGTCGGACGATGTATTGCTGGCGGAGCAATTGATGACTACCGGCGGCGGATGGCAGGATGTAATAGGCGGTATGTACGCGGGGATTAAGCTGACATTTACCAAGCCGGGGATTCCGCAGAAGTATGATGTTCAAACTCTCGCATTACCAAATGCATCCGTCGATGAGATGAACAAGCGGGGGTTCTTGATGTACACCGGCCAGCGTAGGCTTGCAAGGTCTGTACTGCGCAGGGTCGTGACAAACTATGTGTGCAACCGCCGCGATAGCCTTGCGGCATTTGAAGAGACACGGAGGCTTGCGGTTGTTATGGCGCATGAGCTGCGCAGAGGCAACATAAGCGGTTTCGGAAAACTGCTGTCGGAACATATGCGTTTGCTGAGGCTACTGGATGCCTCCAGTTCAAATTTAATGCTTGACCATATTATGGACGGCTTGAATGATTTGACAGATGGAACAACCCTTTGCGGCGCTGCCGGAGGTGGGTTCCTTTATGGTATATCGAAAGCGGACGTGACGCATGATGATATCAGAGCATGGATTGAATGTGAGCATGAAGGTACGGCTATCAAGCTGTACACATGCGAGATTGTGGGTTGAGGGGATAACCATTGAAAGAGGAAAAAGATAAAAGTAAAATAAATTTAGACAAAGAACTTGAAACTTTGATAGTAAAGCATAAGATTTGCAGATATGACAATAAAGGCATTTTAGGTATTGATTATAGTTGTTGTTTTTCATGTGAGCTAAGAGGTGATTGCTTGCACGGGAGAATAAAGTCGCTTATATGCCGTTTGTTTGATGATATACCAGATGGCTTTACAGTTGCGGTAAGAGGAGCCGGTTGGCATACGATAGAGTTATTGAAAGTGATAAAAGAAAGAAAACATAAGATAAGTTTTATAATAGACAGAAATAACGAAATTAATGAGCTTTATGGAATACCTATTGTGCATGTTAATGAGATGAAAGACAAGCGCATAGATTTGATGATTATCTCGTCCTTTATTTACAGAGAGGAAATGAAAAAAGAGCAAAGTTTAAAAGGATGTGATAAATACAGTGTAATTGATATTTACGACTATATTGATGAAAAAGATGAAGTTTCATGTTCCAACCATGATGTGTACTCTTGTGTATTTATGACACATAATCTCGAAGGATTGGCTGTTAGCTGGAATGGCGTTGTATGCATTAAAAAAATATATAAACGCGTTCTGAGCACTGGAAATGTAACGTTAATTCAAAAGTATCTATATGAGTTGATACTAAGCTACTTGAATGTCCGGGATTTCTTGAATGCGGAAAGATATATTGAGTTGTATATTAAGAAACAGTATAGAAACTGGGAAGTGTTCGAAGAGTTCCTTATTTCCTTGGGTGTTTTACTACAGAAAATAAAAGAGGTTTTGATTAAAAGGAAAAATGAGAGTCTTGTTGTTTTTCACTTTGATGCTCTGGAAAACGATATGATTGAGCATATGGAGTACATGAGAAACCTAAGGGACAGGTTCTCCGTTTTTAACAACGCTTTCACTCAGTACAACTACACTACATCTACCTGGCAGACCATGTTTACCCAAAGGGACTTGATTGATGCCGGGGCATATGAGGTTGAATCATTCGACGATAACAACAGCAAGCTATTGAACATGCTGAGAAAAAAGAATTATAGGTTTTATATGTCTACTTCAAAATATAAGTTGTTTTTCAAAGAAAAAGATACAACAAAGATATATATTAATGTGATGACTAGGAGGTTATGGGATTTACTCCAAGTTCTAGTTGATGATGAAAAGGCCTTTTGTTATTTACATTTCCTTGAAACACATTCCCCATTTACATCCTGTTTTTCTGACATCTGTTATGAGCAGACAGAGTATATGAAGTTACAGGAAAACGAACAAGCTGCGATACTGTTAGAATGTTTGAACTATGTAGACGAACAGTTTGAGTTCTACAATAGTATTATCCCTGACTGTAATACAAAGGTTATTATGAGCGATCATGGCTCTTACCAACTTTTTAGTCTTGATAATTATCACATTAATGATTGTAAGACAAATGATCATAGTATGTATGGAGGGCTAAAGACGGTTTTGTTTTTTTATAAAGAAGGGTTAAAGCCTAACCGATTTGATCAGGTTTTTAGTTTAGTGAACTTTACTGACTTTGTTTCTTATCTTATCGGAGAGGCAGATGAGTATGCGATGTTCACAGATTATTCGAAGATTCAACTTCCTCCGATTTATGATAAAATGCTGATGGATGTGTATGATGAGTTTAAGCATCCTCTACCTCTGCCAACAAAGGGCATAGCCACAGCGTATGAGAAGTATCTCATTGACTACAACGGCAAGGAAACATACCAGACTTTTCAAAGCGACGACTTCAGAAAAAACAGGATAAACGAACCTGAATACCAAGAGCGGATTAACGAACTCAGAGAATTATGCGGCAATGATTTCCATGATATATTTGAACAGCCGAAATTTGCATACGCAAAAAAGATTTACAAAGAAAAGGGCTTGATATGACTACTGATAGAAAGCTGAATGGACAGGTGTTTTGGATTACAGGGCTGTCCGGCTCCGGTAAAACGACAATCGGCACACAACTCTATTACCGATTGAAAGACGTTAATCAGCGAATTGTTCTTTTAGACGGGGATATTATTAAAAAGCTCTTTGGACAGGACTCTGTAGACTATTCAAAAGAAGGCCGCAGAAAACGTGCTTTTCAATATGCGGAGCTATGCAAACTGCTTTCAGATCAGGGAATCACAGTCATTTGCTGCACAATCGCGATGTTTGACGAAGTGCGGGAATGGAACCGTGCCAATATCCCGCATTATTGCGAAATTTTTATTGATGTGGATATCAAAACCCTCTTAATTAATGACAATAAAGGATTATATAAAACACACCATGCCGGACCTAATGCAATGGTCGGCATGCAGGGTGATGCTGACTTACCGAAGAATCCGGATGTTGTTATACGAAATGCTATGGATAACAATGTGGGCAAGTATGTTGAAGAAATTTTGCAGTTTACCGGAAATGGCAATGCAACATCTGATATGGCAACGTATTGGAATGCTTACTATAAGGAGCAAAAAGCTCTTTTGCATCCGTCAGGTTTTGCAAACTTTGCACTGAGCTATATGAAGCCAGGCAAGAAACTTATAGATCTTGGGTGCGGTAATGGCAGAGACAGCATGTTTTTTCAAGAAAACGGAATCAAAGTCACGGCAATCGATTCGTCAGAGGAAGCTATCCGTTTGATAAGCGAAAAGGCTTTGCCGATTTTTGCCGTTTGTGACGACTTTGTTGCGGCAAAGGCGCTGTTTTGCGTTGACTATGATTATTGCTATGCCCGGTGGTCAATACATGCTATCACTCAGCATCAGCAGAATGAGTTGCTTCCCAGTGTGTACAGCTCACTTTGTAAAGGCGGCCTGCTCTTTATAGAGGCTCGGACTATAAACGATTCAAAGTATGGATTGGGAGAGAAAATTGGCTTGGATGAATACTTGCTTGATGGACATTACCGTAGATTCATTCAGCCCAATTTCCTAAAAATTCAACTAGAGCAGACAGGGTTTGAAGTCATTTTCCAAAAAGAATCGGAAACTTTTTCCATTATAGATGAAGATGCTCCGGTTCTTGTCAGGATAGTTGCAAAAAGACCGTAAAGGCAAGGTGGAATATAAACCTTTATATGAACGAATTCGCTAGGATCCTTCAATTATCACAGCAAGGAGAGTATAGTATGATCCCACCATGTATTCAACCATATATCATGTATGAAAATGAGTCTGCGTACAAAGCTTATTATAACCTTGCTTCGGCTCATATTTTTCCAATCGTTTTAGTAGTAGATAATGACGGCAAACTGGCCGGGGTGCTGACAATGGGTGAGTTCTTGCCATTTGGTTCCACTCGTCTTATTAATCTAAGCGACACAACAACTGTTGGAGAAGTATGTAATAAGAACTATTTTTCTTTAAACGAAAGTCAAGATATCTATCTTCAGGGTAGAAACTTATTTGCGGAGCATAATATTAAAATAATACCTATTGTTTCAGAGACGGGAGAACCTGTACGGTTGTTTGCAAGGTGGCAGGCTTTCTTTAGAGAGCATCTTGAGGATGGAAAGTTACATTATCCATATTATGCGGATTGCATTTGGAGGGCGGCAAATTATGCAAAATATAAGGGATATGAAAGAATATCTGTTTTGGAGTTTGGTGTAGCAGGGGGAAGGGGGTTGATCCGTGCAGAGCTTTACGCTATAGAAATTGAAAGGCTAGTTGGTATAAAGATAGATGTTTATGGATTTGATTCAGGAGTGGGACTCCTAGTGAGTAATGAACACAAAGATATGTTGTGGCATTTTTCGCCGGGAGAATATGAGATGGACATAGAAGCATTGCTTAGCCGGCTTCAGAAAGCAAAAATCGTTATCGGGGATATCTGCGATACGTCAAAAACTTTTCTGTCAGTGTATCAGCCGGCGCCTATCGGTGCAATGTTTATCGATGTGGATACATACTCGCCAACACTAGCCGCTTTAAACATGCTGCTTGGGGATGACGACTATTTCCTGCCGATAATCGCTATGTACTTCGACGATGTCTCCGCCGATTACCAGTTTCAGGGCGAATGGCAGGCCGTATCCGAATTTAATGAAAAAAGCGAGTTCATCAAGATATCGCCAAACGACCCTTTATTAAATCACAATATTAAATGGAAAGAAGGAACTCAATGGTGGGCATCTAAGCTAAAGCAATGCTATAGATTTAATCACAATCGCTTTACCCGCTCTGATGTTAATAAACGTCAGCTTCCGTTACCGCTATGAAAGTGTGAGCAATTTGAATAAAGTCTACAACATGACAAGTAAATACGATAATATAACTAGAAATCTCGCAGAGAAAATTGCGAAGCAAAATTCAGGCATTGATCTGCAACCGGAAATCGCTGAGTTCCGCTGCTTTTTCGAAGAAATAAAAGCAAATTACTCAGGTTATTGGGAAGCTGTGGAAGAGAGCCTTATTTTTCTTGAAACTGCAGCGCAAAAGGCAGAGTATCCGTATGCTCAACCGCTGATATTGACAGGCCTGCAGCAACTGATTTGCGATAGCGAGCTTTGCTTAGGCGCATATTTTTGGGGCTCAAAAATGATCAGCGATGAAAAGCGTTTCCAATATCACATTTTACCCGACGAGAAGGCCGGACGGGGTATTCTTACTGTTGTTGCATTGTTGGATAACGCAGAATCCCTTGACTTATATAGGGGAAACCTAATGGAACTAGTGGATAGTGGCCATAATGTACTTGTAGTATTGCAGTCTGATGATGATGCAAATGCAAGTGAAGAGCCGTTTCCTGTTTGCCGATTGCCTAGGCGGCTTGGTTTGCAGGCACTGTTTGATTTGGCGTTCTACTCATGTGAAACAGAATACTTTATGCTTGCATACAAGGGTATATGCAGCGTGAAATCCATAAGCGTATCGTTGCAAACAATGTGCACAGACACTGGCATTGCGTATGTCTTGCTTGAAAATTCGACGCTAACCGGAGACTTACTCATGCCGGGGTTTCTTGAATGTGGCATATCGGGCATCTACAGAGTCGATGCAGCAAAGAAAATCGGTTCTCTAGACCGTCTTTTTTCTGATGAAAACTATATATCCGAAGATTATCTAATCAGGGCAAGAAGCATCGGGTATTCGGCGTTGTCGCTCTGCTGCCCTTTTGATGCATGTTGGGAAAACAACTTTTCGGGCAGCATTTGTCGCGATGAAGAGGCAATGCTGCGAAAACACGGCAAAAGCCAGGCGTACAGGTTTGATAAAACATTTGTCCCCGAGTTCTTTAACCATTTTGGAGGGGCAATTGCCGGATTGCAATATATTACGTTATTACATGACGGAAACGATAGGATTGCAGCCATGCTTAGGCAGTTGATTGAAAAGAAAACGGCGAAAGATGCAATTATAGAAGTCAAAGATGCGGAGACTGTAGAGGACAGCTTATTTGCCGAAACGTTAGTATTCTGCTTTCCCATCTGCTATTGCCGTGATTTTGACCGGTTGCTATGCCGCATAGCCGACATAACCAACGCAAAGCTTATCGTCTTTTTCGACAAAAATTACCTCTCAGCTTCCACAGTTGAAGAGGCTTTGTCCGACCGGGCATATTTCCCGGCGGAAGCTGTAACGATTTGGCATCGCAAAAAGCTTCGCGACATGACTGCTGACAAAGGGTATGATGTATCGTTTTCAAGAATCGCAGACAAAAATTCAGGGAAAATTCAGCAGAACATCAGCACGGCATTTCCAGAGTCATCGGATATGATAGTGAAAAACATTCAAACCGAGTATTACACATATGTATGCGTAAAATCGGAGGGGCGGTAAATGAAGCTCTTGTTTTCAAATCAATGGGATATAAAGTGTAAAAACCCTGCGCTGCTTGACTATACAAACTTCTGGATGGGGCAGCCATATACAGCGGGGGCTAGAGCGCTGGCGAATAACAGTAGGGGTATTACCTGCGAGCCTTTAAGGGAGCACAACAAGCACGAGGCGGATGCTTTTTGCATATGGGAATCCCCAAGGATGTCCACAAACGACAGAAGCGAGGAACGGTACCAGTTTATTATGCAGTCAGGAAAACCGGTTTATGCGTTCTTGACGGAACCGCCGCCTGTCACTCCCGAAAACATTCTGCTTTCCAACACCTTATTCTACGATAAAATGTTCACATGGAGAACAGACCTTATAGATGATTATAAGTATATTGCGATCCGGCCTATGTGTTTTGACTTTGATGTGCCGCTAAAAAAGGGCTTTGATGACAAAAAACTGTGCGTTCTCATCGGACATATTTTATCGGACATTTTTCCGTCAAAAGAGGCACTTTACAGCGAAAGGCAAGAAATACTTGACTGGTTTGCCAATAACCATCCGGAGAAAATTGATTTATTTGGGAAACAACCGTATGGCGTAGGGAAAATGACGAAATATCCATTCTTTAGAGGTAAAGCGGAAAACAAAAGGGAAACGCTGGCGGGGTACAGATTTTCGTTCTGTTATGAGAACTCGCGCTATGTAAATTATATTACCGAAAAACTATTCGATTGTTTCCTTTCGGGTTGCATTCCGATTTACAAGGGTGCGCCTAATGTGACAGACTATGTGCCCGAAGCCAGCTTTGTCAACCCGGATTCTTTTACGAGCCTTGAAGAACTCTATCTCTATATTAGCTCGATGAAGCGGACGGAGTATGAATGCTACATTGATGCCGCAGCTCGGTTCCTCCGTACACCGTTTGCTGAGAGTTATAGACCGGAACCATTTGCGGAAAAAGTGCTGTCAATTATTTATGAAGATATGGTGCGAGGGGCGAGAAGATGAGAAAGGGTATAAGAAAACGGGATATGCATAGGCTGCGACTCGGTCTGGCGGGTTTTTTCGGGTGCTTACGCCTTTTGCTTAAAAACAGGCGAACGCATTATGTGCTTTCAACATACGGCATCGGCGATGCGCTGATGGCATGTGCATATCTGAAGGCTTACAAAACAGCTTATAACATACCACATGTGACGCTGGTCGGAAAAAAGAGTAAAGAGGATATATTCCGCATGTATACGGATGCCTATGACAGCTTGATGATTATTGGCGATAAGAGAATGGTGAGGCTGACAAACGCATTTTTATTCGATTTCGCTTATCATTTATTCTACAAGTGGAAATTTCGCATTACCCCTGCTGTGATAAACTGTCATATTAGAAACTTTGACATGCTGAACAAGAATGACAATTTCTACTATGAGACCTCGACAATGGAGAATTTGTATAAGTCTCTGCTGTATATGCTGCCCAAGGATGTCTCTGCAATGAGACCGGATTTAAGCCGTCTGCCTGATGTTCGGGATATTGCTCGAAGTATAGGCATCGAACCCGGAAAGTCTGTGCTGCTGTTTCCATACGCTAACTCCATTCAAATGATAGATATTGGCTTTTGGAACGCTTTAACTGAGCAGCTTGTGAAAGAAGGATTTATTTGCTACACAAATGCGGCAGGTCCGAAAGAAAAACCGCTTTTTGGCACTGAAATAGTGAGTTTAGGCATAGCGGAGACAGCAGCGTTTGTTCAGCACTGCGGAAACATGGTGTCCCTCAGAAACGGTATGTGCGATATTACGCAGTATGTGCAGTGCAAAATGGCTGTCATATATTCTGACAAGGATAGGGCAAGCACCAGGCATTTTTATGGCTTAGACGGTATGGATAAACCGTCAGAGCTTATTGAATTCAACTATTCTGCTTCAGATGAAAGCAAGGTCATTGAGAAAATAGTTGCATTTATAAAAGGTGGAAACTATGAAGGATAGAATCGTGATTGCTACTTCGATAGCTCCTTTTGACCTAGATAAGCAAAAAACAGCAATCAGCAGCTGGATAGATGCCGGTTTTGAGGTCATATCATGTAATGTAGCCGGTGAGATATCGATTATTTCGATGCATTTCCCCAATGTCAGGTTTGTTGAGCTCAATAGAGATGGCAGTGCGCTTCTGGGTAAGCCGTATCCTTACGCCTATGATGTTTTTCGTGCTCTGCGCGAGGTAGCGGATGGCATATGCGGATATACAAACTCAGATATTCATGTGGTTGATTTGCCTGTTGGATTGATTGATGCGATAAGGGAAAACGCGGAAGATGGGAAATTCATCTATGCGCATCGCATGGATACGGAATCACTGGAGAAAACTGATCTAATGCAAGCGAAAAGCTACCGGGGCGGCTTTGATGTGTTTTTTTTCCATAAGGAGCTATTGGGGGTATTTTGCGATGAGGAGTTTTTTGTCGGCAATACAGTTTGGGATTATTGGTGCCTGATGACACCGTCGTTTAATGGCATTGATTTAGTCGAAATAAAGCAGCCTGTTTTCTACCATTTGAAGCATGAGGTGCGCTGGAACGATTTGTTTAGTTTTTTTATGGAGAAGCTCGCCAACAAGCATTTTGACCGCGATATGCAAGAATGCATCAACTATATGCCAATGCTTATGTCGCGCCAGAATCATGGTATCTTCTGGTTGGAGCCTACACTGGCAGAAAAAAAGGTCGCTATAGTGCTTACGGAAGAACTGCCTGCGCCGACCGTAAAGAGTATTTATGAGCAAACGCATGGCAATGTTACGATAATTAAGACAAGTTTACCCGGTGAAAGGCCCACCGGTGACGATTGCCTGTTCGACTATGTGTTTATGCCAAAAGCAGGGCATATTTACGCAAACTGCGCTATTGATGTGCTTATATCGGAAATGGAGAGAAATAAGCGCGATGCTGTCGCTTGTGAGAGCATGATGGTTTTGGAGTTTGACGAGTACTATGAACCGCTGTATTTCAACTCATTTTGTATAAATACTAGTCCCGTGCTGATCAGAAATACAGTAAAATACGGTGGAGGATGCTATCTTTCCGGTATGCCTTTAAGCAACGTGCCTAACGATTTTATTGTGCTTAGGATGATTCAACGCTTCAATGGGGTTTACTTATACGCTGCGGGTGTTATGACGAGAAAGCTTCTGCGCTCGGCGGAAAAATATGGCATCAATCTGAATTTACATGGAATCTGCGACAAGGACTCCACGCTCTGGAGCCAAAAGATTTATGGATATAGGATATGCCCCCCGTCGGAGCTGCGAGATTATGATACATATGAAAGAGTCGTCATTGTTTCGCAATATGAAACTGAAATAAAGGGTGAGCTGTGCGATGTTGTTCCCACGGAAAAGATATTTTCACTGACTGAGCTGATACGGTACGAAGATTGGTCATGCGAGCAGGAGGATGCAATACGGCTTCTCTTGAATGAATAGATAAGGACAGACTGATATGAATGAGAATGGTATGCTTTTAGCCACTTCGATAGCGCCTCACAATATAGCCAATCAGATTCTTTCCGTGCAGTCATGGATGGATTGCGGATTCAATGTCATATCATGCAATGCCAAAGATGAAATCGAACAACTGTCAAAGGTATTTACATCGGTAAAGTTTGTTGAGGTGAAACGCGACGCGCGAGCGGAAAAGGGACGCCCCTTGGTATATGTTTTCGATGTATTGCAGGAGTTGAAGCGGTATGGTGCGAAGGTGTGCGGAATCATCAACTCCGACATCCATTTACGCAATATTAGTAAAGACATGCATTCGTTTATCGAATGCGAATGCAATGACAGCCTTGTGTTCAGTCACAGATACGATATAGACAGCATATCGGATAAAATTGGAGAGAAATACATTGGATTGGATTTTTTTCTCTTTGATAAGTCTATGATAGATTTGTATCAGGATGACGGCTTAGTTATGGGGGGCGCAGCATGGGATTACTGGATGGTTTTTATAGCGGGACATCATGGAATGACCGCAAAGGAGCTGATTGATCCCATAGCGTTCCACATCCGCCACGCTCAAGCATGGAATGATTTAGAAGACCTTGATGCAAAAAGAAGAATCGCGGGGAAATACTGCGGTGATTTCAGAGCCTCGACGATTATCAGCAAAATAAACAAGCCTGTTATAGATAGCGAGAATAAGATTACATACTGTGATTATGCCTCTAATCGCAAGGTACTGATTGCGGTTAATGGTGAAATATGCAATGATACGATGGACAGCCTGCTAAGGCAAACCTATAAGAATTGCATCATATCACACTATGCTGCTGATGCAATAGGCAGTTCTGATGCCGATTACGTTCTTGTCCCGTATGACGGCATGGTTTACCACGAACGTTTTATAACCAATATGCTTGCTTGTTCCTCGGATGCCGAAAGCGTAACAACATCGCTTACGGTACTCTCCGGCGGTGATTTGTTCTTTAAAGTTACAGCAAGGCATATCAAGCGATTGAGAGGGGAGATTTTTTGCGGTTGCTCTTTGATTATGCCTAGGTTTTTGAAGCAAATCGACTATGAAAACACAAACGCATTTCATTTTGCGGAGTTCGGTAATATGGATTTTGCGAAGATGGAATACAGGGATTATGCAGAAGCTATTATTATATCAGACGATCGGAAGAGGTTCTTCCTCTGGGGCGCAGGCGAGAATACTCGCTATATCCTTGACAATATGAATCTGCGGCATCAGGAAATCGTCGGGATTGTCGATTCTGACCCCGCGAATACCGGGAAAAAGATTTGCGGCATACCGGTGATAGATGCGGATGCATTGGGTGAAGCTGATAATTACGATGCTGTTTTAGTTACGCCACTCAGGTGGGAAAGGGAGATTTGCAGCCGTCTGGAGAAAAGGATTCCTGATGAGAAGATTCTTAGTTTTGGATACAGCATCAACAACGCTCCCGCTACTATGATTGAGCGATATCATTTTAAGGATATTATTCTGGTCGGGAATACGGAGGACTGCAAGGCACTAAAATCCGGATGCCTTAAAAATAACTGCATCATTGACGAAATCGATGAAACATATGTGGGTAGCGATGTATTAAGAGGCTTCACGGAAGCGATATTTCACCATCAGCCGAATTTAATTGTGATACCAGATGAAGCGGTGGATTTGAAAGGAAAAATGGAATCATTGGGGCTGATTTATATGGAACATTTTGTTACACATTCTGATATAATGGGGTTGCTGAATCGGGATTCCAACCCAATATAGAAGGGCTATAACGTGAATTATATTTTGTTAGGAGGATACATTTATGTTGAAAAACATTCCGACTGTAATATCACCGGAGATACTGAAGTGTTTATCCGAAATGGGACACGGTGATGAAATCGTCATAGCGGATGCCAATTTTCCGGGAGCGAGTACAGGCGCTAGATTGTTCCGTTGCGACGGAATAGGAATTACTGTGTTACTGGATGCCATTTTGATGTTATTTCCGTTAGATGATTTTGTAGAGTTTCCTGTCGCGTTGATGGCTACAGGATGCAAAGATACCGCACCGGTGATTTGGAAAGAGTACGATAGTATTCTGACGCGCCATGAACCAATTGCATTTAGCCGAGGATTTGACGAGATAGAAAGATTTGCTTTCTATGAACGGGCGAAAAAAGCTTACGCTGTCATTCAGAGCGGGGAGCAAGCTTTATACGCAAATATTCTGTTAAAAAAAGGCGTAATTAAGTGAGCTTAATAAAATCACTTGTGTACTTGTAAATTACAGCACCTGCTGTGCCGCCGGCATTCGAGTTTAATGAGCGGGCAATCCGCAAACGGTTATTTTTCATTGGCTCTGACTCTTTGGTGTTATCGTATAAAGCAATATAGTTAATGTAATCATATAAAAAAGTAGTTTCTGATTCGGAATAAAAGCATGTACTCAAAGATTGTATGGCATCAGGCCTAATAAAATGAGTCTTTGCGATGTATGGCTCAAACTGGTCAGCGAGCTCAAGTGGGTACTTTAGTGCCGTTTCCTTATGTTCGTCAGCCACATAGTCATACACAAGCAGAGAACGGTTTTGTTGCTTGTATGCATAAAAATTATCTCCTAAAATTTGAATAAATCTATACTTGATGCCTTCTTTTTCTTTCGGGTCAGCATACACAGGCTCGAACTTTTCGGCAATTGATACTTCATCAGTATGCACGTTAATCTTCAACGCATGTATAGATTCGTATGGAAGCAACCAGACATGCTCTCCATAATAAACTATATGGATGAAGGCGGTATGCCCATCCTCAACGTCGCTGCATAAAGAAAACTCTTTTGTTTCGCCTGTGAGAGGATTCCATTTGATGACAGGCGTATTATGCCACGGAGAAAGCCAGTAGTTTTCACCGTCGTAGCAGATACTGCCATAACGATTGCCTTTCTCCCCTACTTCATGAACTGTAGAAGTATTAGTATCCATATTAAACTCAAGTACAGCATTTGCTCCGCCGATAGTGAACATTAATGAGCTACCGACAGTGGCAGGATAAGAAAAATAACCATCTTGAAAACCGTTTGTTAATTTGCGTAATGGCTCGAGCCAGTCTGAAAAGTAACGAACTTCATTAGTCAACGTGTTCAACTGAATAATAGAGGGATACATGAATGGCGTGAAATATATATATTTATTATAAGCAACAGCTTCT